>Ga0209062_1000647_pt1 | contig 91642 bp, 81 predicted proteins | sample Coa_R2_2_FD_187158 | JGI IMG/M metagenome (GOLD analysis project Ga0209062, IMG submission 187158) | Surface soil microbial communities from Centralia Pennsylvania, which are recovering from an underground coalmine fire - Coalmine... | ecosystem: Environmental > Terrestrial > Soil > Unclassified...
CTCGACCGGCAACCACGCAGCTACGCCTTCATGCTCACCGGCTATACGGTGGCCTTGATCGGCTTTCCCTCCGTCTCGGACCCCGGCGGCATTTTCGACACGGCGCTCGCAAGGGTCGAGGAGATCACGCTGGGCATTGTCTGCGCCACGCTGGTTTCGACCGTGGTGCTGCCGCGCCGCGTCGCGCCTGCGGTCGCCCAGCGCGTGGAGAGCTGGCTGAAAAATGCCCGTGACCTCGCAAGGGACGTGCTGGCGGGAACCGGCGAGGAATCCGAGCTGCGCGCGCACCGCCTGCAGCTTGCGGCCGATGCGGTCGAGATCGACGCACTCGCCGGTCACCTGTCCCATGACCGCGCCAGTGACGCCAACGCCGTCAGGGGCTTGCAGATGCTGCGGCGGCACATGATGATGCTGCTGCCCTTGCTCGCCTCGATCACCGACCGCCTGGAAGCGCTCGGCGGCGGCATCCGCCAGACGCGCCCCGCGCTTGCGGAGCTGCTCGACGGTCTCGGGCAGTGGCTCACGGCCGACATCGACGGGCGGCCGCCGGCCGAGCCGCTGCGGGCCGCGATCGCCGGCCTGCGGCCCGACCTGAACACGGGCGCCTCCTGGGAGGAGATCGTTCTGGCCAATCTGTCGATCCGCCTGCGCGAGCTTGTCGACCTCTCCGATGACTGCCGTGCGCTCGAGCGTGCAATCGCCGACGGTCGCGATCCGGCCGAGATTGCGCTCGCCTTCGAGCCGGAAGCCGGCGTCATGCCGTCCCGCCATCGCGATCACGCGCTGGCGCTGTGGTCGGCGGCGGGCGCGGCGATCGCCATCCTGCTCTGCTGTGCGCTCTGGATCGCGACCGGGTGGGCCGACGGCGCCTCGGCGCCGATGATGGCGGCGGTCGGCTGCTCGTTCTTTGCCGCGCAGGACGATCCGGCGAAGGGCATCAAGAGCTTTGGCTGGTGGTCGCTGGTCTCGATCGTCGTCGTCGCAGTCTATCTGTTTGCGATAATCCCGGCGATTTCGCATGTCGAGATGTTGATCGCGGCGCTCGCGCCGACATTCCTGCTCTACGGCATGCTGATCGGCCGTCCGAACACGAATTTCATCGGCATGGCGCTCGCAGCCAACACCGCGACATTGCTTGCGCTGCAATCGACCTACAGCGCGGATTTCCAGTCCTACGTCAATTCATCGATCGCATTCATGCTCGGCATGGCGATGGCGGCAGTCGTGACGCGGCTGGCCCGCGGCTTCGGCGCCGAATGGATTGCGCAGCGCCTGATGCGGACCAGCTGGACCACTCTTGCCGTGACCGCCGAGCGGCGCGGGCGCAATGACCGCGCCGCCTTCGCCGGCCTGATGCTGGACCGGCTCGGGCTGTTGACCCAGCGCATTGCGGCCATCGACGAGGCCGACCGCGGCGACGTCGTCAATCTCAACCAGCTTCGGGTCGGCCTCAACATCATCGACTTGCGCCGCGCCCGCAGGTCTCTCGCCCCGGCGACGCTCGAGGCCATCGACGACATGCTGACAGAGCTTGCGATCGCCGCGCGCGCTGGCGGTGCGATGCCGACCGAGCTGCTGACGCGGATCGACGCGGCATTATCGCAATCGGTCGGGGAGCCCGCAGGAAAAGCGCGGGAGGATGCGCTGATCGGCATCACCGGCATTCGGCGCGGGCTTTTCCCGCAGGCACCGGCTTACCGCGACGAGACGTCCGGCCGGAGGAGGCTCGTGGCATGAGATACGAACTCGACATGTTCGGCGTGCTCGCGCCATCGCTGCTGCTCTGGCTTGTCGTCGCCTATGGGCTGCTCGCCTTGCTGCGCGCCGGTTTCGAGCGAACAGGCCTCTATCGCGCAGTGTGGCATCGCGCGCTGTTCGATCTTGCCGTGTACGTCTGCCTGCTGGGTGGCTTGGTGTACCTGTCTTCGGAGTATCTGTCGTGAACAATGGTCTTGTCCAAATCCGCCGCTTCGGCCTGACCGCGGTGGCGGTCGCCGCGGCGGCTGTCGTCGCCATGCAGCTCTGGTCCTACTACGTGGATGCGCCATGGACGCGCGACGGCCACGTGCGCGCCGACGTCGTCCAGGTCGCCCCCGACGTGTCCGGCTTCGTCACCGACGTGCTGGTGCGCGACAATCAGCGGGTCCACCAGGGCGAGGTGATCTTCCGCATCGACCGCGCCCGCTTTGCGCTGGCGCTACAGCAGGCCGACGCCGTGGTCGCCGGCCGCCGCGCCTCGCTCGATGAAGCCAACGCCGACCTCAAGCGCTATCGCGCGCTGACCACCGACGCGGTATCCCAGCAGAAGCAGGAGCAAGTGCTGGCGACGCAGCAGCAGGCCCAGGCCGCCTATGACCAGGCGGTCGCCGACCGCGCGGTGGCGCAGCTCAACCTCGATCGCAGCGAGGTGCGCGCCTCGGTCAACGGCACCATCACCAACATGGATCTGCGCCCCGGCACCTATGTCACGGCGGGCCACGGCGTGATGGCGCTGGTGGATGAGGATACGCTGCGCGTGGAAGGCTATTTCGAGGAAACGAAGCTGCCGCGCATCCATGTCGGCGACCCCGTGCGGATTCGCCTGATGGGTGATGCCGGCACATTGACGGGTCATGTTCAGAGCATTGCTGCCGGGATCGAAGACCGCGACCGCGCCGAAGGCTCCAACCTGCTCGCCAACGTCAACCCGACCTTCAACTGGGTCCGCCTCGCCCAGCGCGTCCCCGTTCGCATCGTCCTCGACGGCAAGCCCGATCCTGCGCGCCTGGTCGCAGGACGGTCGGCGACGGTCGAGGTCATCGACCGGGAGGCGAACGCGGGCCCGGCATCGGGCCAAAGCGGCACGTTCAGGGACGCGCGAAACGATTAGGAGCTGGTTCGGAGGTTCTGTTGATGCTGTCGCAGCCGCCCCTGGAGGGGACGGATCGTTTGGCTTGAAACGACGCGCAATGCGAAACGGGGTGGGGTGATTAGTCTCTCCGCGTCGCACAATGGGTGCGTGGAGAAACTGTCACCCCACCCCGATTGCGCATTTTCATGTGCAATCGACCCGCCCCCTCAAGGGGCGGGTGTGGAACGAGCCGGTTGTCATGCGAACCGAGTGCGATTGCGCTTCAGCAGGGGCGGTCGATCACCAACGAAATGATCTCTCCCCTGCCACCTTATTTCTGATCAGCCACGTGGCGCAGAACGAGATCGGACAGCTGCGTCACAAGCGCCCGCAGCCGGGCATTCTCTTCCAGCAATGAAATCACGTCAGTATCGAGATCGGAATCCGGATGATCGGCGTCGCATTGAATCCGGGATGGCTTGATGGGATCGACGGTCGATGACGAAAAGGCGTTCACCATGAACAGACTCCTCTGGCAAACTGAACTCCGCCGAGTCAGGTACGGTTACGTAATGTCCGTAAGAGTCCGGTGAGTCGGCGTCGAAATTTGGACCGTTCGAAGGTCAAAATCGAGCGCTCCCTGCATGAAGCTTGAGCAGGATCGGCCGATGGCGCTCGCCTGTACCGGCCGACGATGAGCGGATTAACATGTGTTATGACGTAGTTAGCCGTCAGGCCGCCCACACGCTTCGATCGAGTGCTCTCAGTCCTTCGAGAAAGGGATGTATTGTTGATATTCTTTCGGCACTGAGCTGCGATAACGCGATGGCACTGTGCCACTGTCGATCGACTTCTCGATCTCCTGCCGCCGCGCCGTGCCCGTTGCCTTTTTCTTTTTGCTCTTCGACGGGCTATTGGGCGGATTATTGGGCGCGTTGTCCGTGGTGGCCGCTGGCGCATTGGCCGATGGCGGGCTTGCCGCGGGTGAATTGGTTGCAGGTGAATTGGTGGACTGCGCCGCTGGAGCCGGCGCATTGGCCGGCGCCGTCGGCGCGGCGGCTGCAGGGGCAGCCGCAGGAGGAGCTGGAGGCGGCGGCGCCGCGGTGGTGGCGGGCGTACCCGGATCGGTCGCGGTTTGCGCCAGCGCCAAACCGGACGGGGCGCAGAGGATCGCAGTCGCAGCAAGCAAAGCAATGGTCCGCATCGAAAACTCCTTATTTTTCACTGCTTGAAACCGGATTTTCCAATCACGCAGGTCAAATAGTTGGACGTACGAACTGAGTTGAACGTTCACCTGGACAAGTCGACTTGGACAAACTGCGTTGAACGAGTTCACTTGGACGAATTCACTTGGATGAAATGTGGCGCGCTGCAGCCCTTATTCGCACCGCGTATGGGAGGTCAGAATATCGTGGATCACCTGCTTCTGCATCGACGGAAGCGTGGTCACCGAAACGTGTCCAAGCTCGGGATTGCTCTTGAGATCGACATTGCTGAGCGCTCCGTGGAAGTTTTCACCCGGCTGCATGGTCGTGCCGACGCCGTTCGAGAGATAGAAATTCTCGAGCCGGTGCACATTGGCAGGAACGGTGCCCTTGATCACGGGATCGAGAGTGACGACCAGCGCCACATGCAGGCCGGCCTTCTGCATGCGCTCCGCCATCATCAACGCCGCGGTTGCGCCGAAGGAATGGCCGACCAGCACGACGGTGCTGACCCGCCCGCTCTTGCAGTCGTCGATGGCCTCGCTGGCGAGCGGAATCGCAAAAGCGTGGTTGGCGACCTCGATGTCGATGTTCTTCTCTTTCAATTCCTCTGCCAGCTGGTCGATGCCAGGCGACAGCACATTGGTGAAGCCGCGCAGCAGGAACACCTTTTCGTGTGGCACTCCAGCCGGATGCGATTGCGCGACGGCCCTGTCGACCGAGAGGGAGGCGAGAACGGCGAGAGAGAGGCAGGCGAAGACGGCACGTGACATCGAAAAGTTTCCAGCAAGAGCGTCGTCAAGAGAGTGGAGCCAAGGGACTCTTTGCCGCCGATCTTATTGCAATCGAACTTGCCGCGAAAGTCGTCCCTGGCGAAGCTCCCCAGTCGCAAGCGTTCGCCGCAAAATGACGAACTCACTCGAGCGCGCGGCGCTCCGTCGCCGGGTCGGCGCTCAATTCGGCCCCGCCGGGTCCGACGGCGCGCCGGCCGGCAGCAGGGCCGGCGCCGGTTGGCGCATCTCGGCGAGCCGCGCGCGGCAATATTCGCGGTAGATGATGTTGAGCAGGGCGGACATGGCAATTCCTTTTGTTCTTTTTGCTGCATTCCAACCCGAGAGTTGGCGCAGTGTGGACTTGATCGGTCTGGACGCAGGCAAGCGCGCCTTGCGCGGTCGCGGGTCGCCGTACCACGGGCCCGCTCAAGCGCTGCAAAACAGGTAGTCATGACTGGCAATAGGACCATAACGGAAACGCGAAAAGACCATTTCGCCGGGGCGAACAATCGGCCAAATCATCGCGATTGATCGCAGCGCCGTGATCAGCGCTCGGCGGCGCAGCCCGGAAGCTCGAACAGCGCGGCGAGCCCGCAAGGCGAGGTCAGCATCCTGTCGCCGTCATGGCCCACGTCAGGCACGTCCCAGAGCCGGTGGTTGGGCGTGCCGCCGTCCCGGGCGGCCATCGCCGCCGCATAAGAGTGGCCGCGAACATAGCGGTAAGGGCCCTGCGCCTCGGCCATGCAGCTCTTGTCCAGCGCCGGATGGTTGGGATTGGTGTCGCGCGTACCCAGGAGATAGATCACCTGGCGAGCGACATAGCGCTGCTCGAGCTCGGTCGGACTCGACGAGGCAAGATAGGGCGGGCGCTCCCCCATGCCGTATTTCCAATTGTCATAGCCGGGGCAGCTTGCCGCGATCAGCGGCTCGGGCCGGTCCGCGCTGAAATAGGCATAGGAGGAGGGATTGGCGATCACATAGCGGATGCCGATGCTCTCCGCCTTCAGCGCAGCCTCGCCCTTGGCGGCAATGGCATAGCGCTGCACCACCTGGCCGCCGCCGGAATGGCCCGCGACGACCACCTGCGTCAGGTCGGGAAACAGCTGGCGGTCGGCGAGACGCGCCAGGATCGCATCCAGTGCATCGAAGGAGCTCGCAGGCTGCGGACCCTCGGCCGCGTCGCCGCCCTCCCAGCCCTCCAGCGACCAGTGCAGCGTGTCGGCGGGCAGATGATAGGCCTCGACGTCGATGCGGGCGAGAAACTGCGGCACGATCATGATGGTGGATTTGCCGGCGTCGCCCGCGGCCGCCTGTGCCGTCAGCGCCGAGCGGTAATAGACATCGGCGTTGCGCAAGCGGCCATGCAGCACCAGGATCGCGCGGGTGATGCCAGGTTGCGGCTTCGACCAGTCGGCGGAGACATAGAGCGGCAGCATGCCCTGATTGCCCACCGCGATGCGCGCATCCGCGACTGCCTTCACCGGCTTGCGGTTGGGCGCGTCCTCCTCGGCGGCCCGCGCCTGGAACACGATCGAGGCCAATGCGAGCGAGGCGAGCAGCTTCAGCAAGGTCATGCGATCATCCCTTTCATGTCCTGCCGGCGTCTAGCGCCCCGCTTCCGGCCCGAACAGCGGCTGCAGCGCGAACATGCCGAATTGCGCAACCCAATGGCCGACGGCCTGATAGCTGCCGCGCCAGTTCGAGGCCGGCTGATAGCCGGCCTTGAGATGCGCGGCATAGGCGGCCGCGACGTCGGCACGGCCGCTCGCCGCGTACATGTCCCAGAGCCCCCAGGCCCGGCTGAAATTCAGGCCGAACTCATGATCGCTGTCGGACCGCGTCAGCGGGGTCGGCAGGCCGTTCATGGCGATGAACCTGTCGAGCCAGGGCACATAGTCCTCCCGCGCCAGCACGCGCGAGACCAGCGCCGCCCAGTTGCTGCAGATCGCCATGAACTCGCCGCGCTCGCGATTGGTCGCGCATTTCACCTCGACCTCGACGAAGTTTTTCCTGACCGCATCCGTCACCTCCGCCTCGAGATCGTCGAGATGGCGGCGCCGCGCATAGTCGAGCAGATTGATCAGCGCCCAGGATGCGCTTTCATAGGCGCCCGAGAAGCGGTCGATGCCGCGGCGGCGATAGAAATCGCGCAAGCTGAAGGCGACCTCGTCGGCGAACGGCAACAGGTCCTCGGAGCCCGTCAGCCGATGATGCTCGATCGCAAGCCGCAGGAACCAGGCGCGGCCATAAGGCATTTCGAACAGCGGCAACTGCTTGAGATGCGCGCGCTCCTGCGACAGCGCCTCCCTGGTCAGGATCGACCCGACCAGGGAGGCATATTGCGTATCACCCGTGGCCCGCTGATAGGCCAGAAGCGCCCACACGCCATGGACCGCGGAATGCCAGTCGATGCAGCCCTTGAACGCCGGATGCGACGTATCCTGCCTCGCGCTGCAATACGCCACCTGGCGCGCCAGCCCGGCGGCCATCGCCTGCTTGTCATGCTCAAGCGCGGCAATCTCGGCCGGAGGCCCCGCGGCCCGGACGGTTCCCCCAGTCAACAGGGCCATCCAGAGGATGGCGGCCCCGACGATCACGGCCCTCCCCGCCACCATCATGCCCCTTTGCGCGTCAACTCGCCAAGATGAACGATTTTTTAGCGGAGCCGGCCGCGATAGTCTATTAAACCGGCGGTCCGTCGAGGTGGCGCAAGCCCGGCCGGCTTGACCGGGCCGCGGCGCAATGTCATCGCAGACGCGGGCTGCCGATTTTCTCACACGCCCCGCACGCGAGTGCGCGCATCTTCCAATTCTAAGGACTTTCGATGATCAAGAGGTCGTTCGTTTTCGGCATGCTTCTCGGCGCGGTCCTGCCGTTTTCGGGGGCTAGCGCGCAGGACAGCCGCAACCTGCTGGAGTCCAAGGAATCGCTCTACAATAACATCTATGTGTACTCGGAGCCGCCCTATGTCAGCATGACCTTCGGTCACAACCGGCGCATCTACACCGAGAGCATGTACAACACCCATGACGACCGCGATCTTCCGGTCGAGTACACGCGCTACATGACCGCGAGCCTGATGTATGCCAAGGACGTGCATTCGATCCTGGAAATCGGCTTCGGCGGCGGCCGCACCTCGTGGTACCTGCACCGTTTCCTGCCCAACGTGTCGGTCACCTCGGTCGAACTCGACCCGGCGGTGCTGGAGCTCGCCAAGAAATATTTCGGCATCCACGACGAGCCGAACTTCCAGGTGGTGAACCGCGACGGACGGCTGTTCCTGTCGGAATCCAAGGACAAATACGACATCATCCTGATCGACGCCTATCGCGGCCCGTTCGTGCCGTTTCATCTCCTGACCAAGGAATTCTACCAGATCGTCAAGGACCATCTCGCCGATGGCGGCGTGGTCGCGCAGAATGTCGAACCGTCGACCATGCTGTTCGATTCCGCGGTCAAGACCATCAACGCGGTGTTCCCGCAGCTCGACTTCTACAAGGCCGACGGCAATATCGTCACCGTCGCCTATGACGGCGCCGAGCGGAAGCCGGAGGATCTGGCCGGTGTCGCGCGCGACCGCGACAAGGCCTACGGCCTGCGCTACACCCTCACCGAGATGCTCAACCAGCGGCGGCGCATCGATATCGCCGGCGGCAAGGTGATCGACGCCAATGCCAAGATTCTCACCGACGATTTCGCGCCCGTGGAGACGCTGAAGAGCATCGAGAAGCACAACAGGAAGATGCCGTGACGGCGCCGTCCCCGATCCTGTCCTTCTCGATCTATGCCTGCGCCTTCGTGGTCGGCGGCGTCCTGATGGGCTTCGAGATGCTGGGCAGCCGCTATCTCTTCCCCTATTTCGGCGGCAGCATCGGCACCTGGGCGAGCCTGATCTCGACCGTGCTGTGCGCGCTCGCCATCGGCTATTTCGCAGGCAGCGCGATCGTGGCACGGCATCCCTCGGCGCGCGTGATCGCCGTCGCGATCCTGATCGCTGCGGCTTATCTGGCGCTGGTCCCGGCCACTGCGGACCCGATCATGCAGGCCATCCTGGACTCGTTCGGCGACGGCGCCTACGCCACGCTGACCGCCTCCACGGCGCTGTTGCTGGTGCCGCTCACCCTGCTCGGCACCTTCTCCCCAATTGCGGTCAGCCTGTTGACCCGTTCGGCGGACGAAGCGGGACGCGTGGCCGGCCTGGTCTATGGCGTCTCCACCATCGGCAACGTCGTCGGCACCCTGCTCACGACCTTCACGCTGATCCCGACCATCGGCTCGCGCGCCATCACCTATTATTTCGCCCTGGTGCTCGCGCTCTGCGCCGGCGTGTTGTTCCTCAATCCCGTCAAGCGGACCGCGTGACGGCTCGGACTTCCATGATGCGCCAGCCATTCCTTGCAACGATCGCAGCCCTGCTCGTGCTCGCGCTGCATCCGCCCGGCGTACGCGCGGCCGACGTGCAGCTCGATCTGTGGGACGGCCAGCGCGCGATGAGCCGGATCGCCGATCTGCTGCGCTTCACGCCGCGCTCGATCGACGCACCGGGTCATGAGCAGGCGATCGACTACATCAAGGCCGAGATGGCCAGTACCGGTGCCGACGTCGTCACCACCCAGCGCTGGACCTTCACGGACACCGGCGGCAAGCCACATGCGATGACCAACATCATCGCCCGCTTCCAGCCCGCAAATCCGCACCGCATCATCGTCGCGACCCATTACGACAGCATCGTGCGCGCCTATCGCGATGCCAAGAGCCCGGACGCGCCGATGCCCGGCGCCAACAATTCCGCCTCCGGCGTCGCGGTGCTGCTCGAAACCGCGCGGGTGCTGACGCTGCTGCCCAAGCCCCAGGTCGGCATCGACATGATCTTCTTCGACGGCGAGGAGGGACCGAAGGCGCTGGGTGCCGGCGATCCGCAGTGGATGGCGATCGGCTCGCCCTATTTCGTCGCGCATCTGCACGATTATTATCCCGCGCAAAAGCCCGACAAGGCCGTTGTGTTCGACATGGTCTGCGACAAGGATTTGCACCTGGAGCCCGAGCCGTCCTCGCTCGCCGCCGCTCTGCCCGAGGTGAAGAAATTCTGGACGGCGGGGCTTGCGATCGCGCCAAAGGCGTTCTCGACCAAGTCGACCAGCTACCCCATCAGCGACGACCACACCGCACTCAACGGCGCCGGCATTCCGAGCTTTCTCGTCATCGATTTCGATTACGAGCCCTATTTCAACACCGCCCAGGACACCATCGACAAATGCTCGGTGGACAGCCTGCAGGCGGTGGGGCGGACCTTGCTGCAGTATCTGTATCTGCCGTGAAGCTCTCTCCGCTCCCTCGCCCCGTTCTTACGGGGAGAGGGTCGGGGTGAGGGGCTGCCGCCACATATTCGCAAAGCAGTGGAGCGCGCGGAGAGCCCCACTCACCCGGATCGCATCTTCGATGCAATCCGACCTCTCCCCGCAGGCGGGGCGAGGTGCAGCGAGCGTGCGGCCGAACGCGCTCACCGCGACATGATGAAGTCGCCGCGGACGTTCTTGATGGCCCAGCGGCCGTAGATGGTGTGCAGGTCGGGCGAGACCGTGCCGGTGTAGAGTACCGAATGCGACACGCCGCCGGTGCCGTCATAGGTCTTCACGATGGTGATGAGCTGTCCGGGGCTCAGCGATGTCACCGAGCAGGACAGGTTTGCGAAAAGTTTCGGCGCGGTCCGGTCGCCGAACGTGTTCGGCTCCTCGCTGCGACCGGAGCAACCGGTCTGGCTGAAGGTGAAGACGAATTGCACCGGCTGCTGCTTCTTGCCGCTGGCATAGTAATAGGTGCCGCTCCAATTCCCGGACAGGCCGCCCGGCGCCAAGGGCGGCGGCGGAGCGGGCTGCGACGGCACAGCGAGCGCAAGCTCGCGCTTCTTTGCCTGATCGAGCCGCGTCCTGGCGACGCTCGCCAGCATGCCGGATGGATGGTTCTGCAGGAAGGCTTCCCAGATCTCGCGGCTGTCGATCTTCTGCGCGATGTCGAAATCCTTTTGCACCTCGTCGATCAGCGGCGCGGGCTGCATCGCAACGCCCGTCGCGGGAGGGCTTGCGAAATAGAATGCGCCCGAGATCGGCGACGACGACACCCAGGGCTGCTGCTCGCCGCCGGTCGCCTTCTTCACTTCAAGCCCGACCTCGTTGAACGCCTCGAACAGGCCGAGCCCGGGCTTCCGAATCGTGGTCGCCAGCGCCCTGGAATAGGGACTGTTGGCGCCGTCGCCGTCCTGGGCGACATTGCCGGGCTGCGTCGCGTAGGAGATCAGCGTGCCCTCGGGCGCCTGCATCTGGGCCAGCCCGCCGCCGGTGGCGCGCAAGCCGCGACCGCCGAACGGATTGTTGCGGCAGGCATCGAGCACGACGATGTTGAGCTTGGTGCCGGCGCCGTCCATCTGGCTCAGGACGACCGACGTGTCGACCATCTGCAGATAGACGTCCGCCTCCTTGGTCGGATTGGCGCCGACCGGCACCAGGAAATTGCGCCCACCGACCTGCACGCCATGGCCGGCATAATAGAACAGCGCGACATCGGCGCCGACCACCGCGTTGCCGAATTTCTGCAGCGCGCCGTCGAAGCCGGCTTTATCGAGATCGATCTGCGGCCCGTTGCCGATCAGCTGAAAGCCGAGCCCCTGCAGGGTCTCCGCCATCAGCTTGGCGTCGTTCCTCGGATTGTCCAGCCGCGCGATGTTCTGGTACGCCGAGTTGCCGATCACCAGCGCGACGCGCTTCTCGGCCCGCGCCGGACCTGCGGCAAGCAGGCAGCCGATCGCAACGGCCAGCCAGAAACATACCGAGAGTCTTGCCCGTTGCATGCTACGGCCCCCGCGGCGCATGGTTTTGAGACGCGCCAGCATAGCACGGCATGGGCCATCTCGTAATGTGCGCGAGGTCACGGAGGCGGTCGCAGCGGAGCGCGCCAAGAACGCGGCTCTATCACCGTCACCCTGAGGCGCCGTAGCGCAGCGGAGGCCTCGAAGGGCGACGGCCCGGCTGCATCAGCGGGGCCGCTCATCCTTCGAGGCTCGCCGAGCGTCGCAACTGCGCCGCAAGGCACGCGCCTCAGAATGACGGGCCGCAATTCGTGCGAAAGCTTAGGTCAGCCTGCGTCAACGCCCCGCCCGCTCGCGCAGCATGTTGTCGAATGCCTGCTTGATGGCCGCCACCGCAGGCGCCTTGTACGGGAAGTCCGGGTTGTCGTTGTGCACCAGCATCGAGGCATTGACCTCGAAGACGACGAGATTGCCGTCACGGTCGAGGGCGCAGTCGACGCCGAAGAAGTCGAGCCCGATCCGCTCGCGGATCTCGGCCAGCGCGCGATAATTGGCGGCGGAGAACACCGAGCCGGGCGCGTTCAGGAACGCCGCCTCCTCCTGCTGCATCCAGGCATGATCGGCCATGTCGGTGTTGTCATGGTGCAGCTTCCAGTCCTTGCCGATCGCCAGATGATAGGGCAGCACCTTTTCGCCGACGAAGATGAAGCGGTATTTGCGGAAATGACCGTCGGCGGAGGCGTAGTCGATATAGTCGATCACATAATGATCGCTGTCCGGCCGGTGCTCGAGGAAGCGCGCGAGCTCCTCGAGGCCGGCGATCTTTTCGAAATCGTCGCCGCCATGGGTCCCCGCCGGGCGCGCCAGCACCGGGAACGGGAACGGCAGCATCTTTGCCAGCGCGTCAACCGAAACGTCGGCGTGCGCGGCAAGCCGCAGGATCCGCGGAATGCGGCAGCCGGCAATCCCCGGCAACAGGTCGGTGACCGCATCGCGCGTGGTGTGCTGGATCTTCGAGGGCTCGTTGATCACGGGCCTGCCAAGGCTGGCCACCAGCCGCGCTGCCCGCGGCAGCACGGCGCCGCCCTGGTCGGCATCCGAAATCAGGTTCACGACCAGATCGGGCTCGCCGAGCGCGGCAAGGTCGACCTCGCCATCGTCGAGCAGGGACAGCGTGTCGGTGTCGTGTGCGGCGTTGGAGAGGAGATATTCAGCCGGCGTGTTGCCGGCGAACGGCGCGTACAGCGCGAGCACGCGAAAATCCGCCGGCGCCTTGGCGGCCGGACGGCGGATCAGCGGCTGGATCCGCGCAGCCGCTGCGTAGGCGGCCTGCGCCCCTTCGTTGTCGTCCATCTTCTGCCTGATGGCGCCGGTCCAATAGAGGCTCTCGGCGTCGCGCGGGTCGATGTCGAGCGCGGACTTGAAATGCGCAAGCGCGGCGTCCATGTCGTTCAGCTCGAACGCGACCCGGCCGAGCTGGTGATGCAGCCTGCCGTCCTGCGGCCGTGCGGCGATCAGGTCCGCAAGCAGCCCCTTGGCCATGTCGAATTGGCGCGCCGCCATCAGCGCATGCGCCAGATTGGTGAGCGACGGCCAATGCGCCGGATCGAGCTTCAGCGCCTCGACATAGAGGGTGATCGCGGCCTCGACATTGCCCATCTCCAGCTGCGCATTGCCGAGATTGCACCAGCAGCCGGTCAGGGTCGGCTTCAGCCGCAGCGCGCTCCTGTAGGCGTCCGTCGCGGAGCCGAACTGCCGGCCGACCATATAGGCATTGCCGAGCTTGGCATGCAGCTCGGCAAGGACGTCGGCGGCGACCACGCTGGTGCCCACGATCGCGGCCGAATCAAGCCCGCTCTGGTAGGCCGATATCGCCGCGCCGATGCGGCCCTCGGCAAAATATTGTTGTCCGATCAGAAGCTGGCGCGCCATGTTGGAGGCGGCGAGCTCGGCAGGAGGCAGGGCTGTGGCGGCTGACGCTTCGCTATGCACGGAATGGCTCGTTTCGGGTTGTGATTCCGTTAACCATGCCCTCGGCATGGTAAACAATTCGTTGTCGCGAGCCGCGCCGGCGTCCCCCGCCGCAAGCTTTCAGGAATTCGCAAAGCTTGGGAACTCATGACCCCTCCATCGCGCCCCGGGGCGCGAATCGCGCCGTCTTGGTGTAGGTGGTCCCCATGCGAGACCGAGAAACTGGGCCGCCGGGAACGCGAAGCTCCAGCGAATCCGCCTCCCCGGCTGCGCGCCGGAATGAGGCGGGCTGGGCACCGCGTCTGGCGCAGCTCGCGAGATTGGAGCACCTGGACGCGCAGCTGCAGCAGGAGCCCGGCAGCGAAGCGGCGCTCACGGCGTCAATCGAACGCGCCGTTCTGCTCGCGGCGCTCGACCGGCGCGAGGACGCCAAGCTCGCCTTCATCGCCATCCTGCAACGCCACCCGACCCATTTCAGCGCGCTGAACGAATTCGCCACCCTTCTCGCCGAGATGGGAGCGATCGATGCCGCCTGCCGCGTCTATGCCGAGGCGATCGCACATCATCCGGACAATCCGATTCCGCATGTCAACCTCGCCAATCTGCTGCTGCGCGCCGGCAGATATCAGGAGGCACGGCGGCATTATGAGACCGTGCTTGCGCGCGATCCCGATCATGCGCCGGCGCATCAGGGACTGGGCGCCGTGCTGTCCGATCTCGGCGAGCGGGAGGCGGCGCGCGCGCATTTCCGCAAAGGCTTTCGCGGCCGCGCGATCTCGACCCTGCCCTATCGCGGCAACGCTGCGCCGATAAGGCTGCTGCAGTTCGTCTCGTCAGGCGGCGGCAACATCCCGACCGCGCTGTTCCTCGACGACACGCGCTTTCAGACCACCATGGTCGTCGCCGACCATCTCGCGGCATCGGAGACGCTGCCGCCGCACGACATCATCTTCAATGCGATTGGGGACGCCGACCTTTGCGAGGCGGCGTTGGATGCGGCCGGCCGTATCACGGCTGCGGCCGAAGCGCCGGTCATCAACGATCCCTTCGCAGTGATGAAGACCGGGCGGCTTGCCAATTCGGAGCAATTGCGCGCCGTGCCGGGTGTGAGGACCGCCCGAACGGTGATCGTCGATCGCGGGCTCCTTGCAGGCGCCGGCGGGGCAGACTTGCTCGCTGGATACGGCTTCAGCTTTCCACTGCTGTTGCGCTCGCCCGGCTATCACACCGGCCGCAACTTTGTTCGGGTGGCGGCGAGCGAAGATCTGGCCGCCGCCGCGACCGGCCTTCCGGGCGAAGAGCTATTCGCGATCGAATATCTCGATGCGCGCGGCCCTGATGGCAAGGCGCGGAAATACCGCGTGATGATGATCGGGGGACAGCTTTATCCGCTGCATCTGGCGATATCGCAGAACTGGAAGGTGCATTACTTCACCTCCGACATGGCCGACGAGGACCATCACCGGCACGAGGAAGCGCGGTTTCTCCGGGACATGCCCTCCGTGCTCGGCGACAAGGCCATGCACGCGTTCGCTGCAATCAAGGATGCACTCGCCCTCGACTATGCCGGCGTCGATTTCGGCCTCGACGGCGATGGCAATCTCCTGCTGTTCGAGGCCAACGCCACCATGGTGATCGCCAAGCCCGGCGACGAACCGCACTGGGCCTATCGCCGCACGGCGGTGGAGCGGGTGCTGGCGGCAGTCACCGGGATGATCATGGCCAAGGCAGGAGAAAAGGCCGCTTCCGCGTAAGGCGGCCCGAAATACCAACGCAATTCATTGTCGCGGATCTCGACAGTGAGGGATGAAAACAGGAACCCGCTGCCGGTTCACGCCCAATGGTCATCGCCGGCACCGCGCTCCTTGCAGGCGTGATGTTCGTCCGTCTTTGCCGCTATGGCGCCTGGTGTGTGCCAGGATATTCACGATCACGGTCATCGCGGACTCACGCCTCCGCTTGCTCGGCCCGCCGACGATCGGCCGGCTCGCCTGAGCGGTCGCGCGCCTTCGCAACAGCTGGCGGTCGCGCGAGCAGCCCGGGAACAAGCGCTTCCGCGGCTTCGGCGCCCGAGATCACCACCGCCTCCACGCCCCCGCCCGCATTGCCGGCGCCGGCGACGACGAGATTCCGCACCGGCGATTTCGATCCTTTCAGGCGCGCCGCCCTGGAGACCCCGTAGATAGCCCCCAAGCTGGCCCAGTCGTAGCGGGCATAGGTCACGGGGCTGGCGTCGGTGCGATAGACGATATGCGCCCTGAGATCGGGGATCACGGTCTCGGCGGCGGCGATCATGTCGTCGCCGAACTTCTGCTTGCGCGCTTCATACGCGTCGGACCGCCGCCAATCCTTCCAGTCCTCGGCGCCCCCAAGCGGGAACCAGCCCTGCGCCGTCGCATGCGGCATGATCGAGATCAGCATCAACGTCGAATGGCCCGCCGGCGCTGCCGACGGATCGAGCTTGGACATCATCGCAAGGCCGACGCCGATGGGTTGATCGACATGGACAGCGGGCCGGATGTCGGGATCGAAGTCGAGCCCGAGATGCACGGAGAAGGCGGAGTTTGCGGGCTCGGCTGCGGCGATCCGTCTGCGGAAATCGGCAGGCAGGTGGTCCGGCTCGACCAGTTCGAGAAAGGTCCGCTTGAGATCGGCGTTGGATACGACCGCGGTCGCGCGGATCGTCTTGCCATCGCCAAGCACGAGGCCCGTGGCGCGGCCCTGCTCGATCAGGATGCGGCTGACCCTGCTCTTCAGATGCAGCTCGCCGCCGCGCCGTTCGATCGCCTCCACAAGAGCGTCGGTGAAGGCGCCGGAGCCGCCCAGCGGATAATGCCCGCCCCTGAAATAGTAGCCGAAGATCGGGACCATTTGCGCGCAGGTCAGCCGCTCGCCGCCGTCGCCGAGATAGCCTGACAGCGCATTGATGAGGCGGATCAGGTCGGGATCTCTGACATGTTGCGCGACAAGCTCTTCAAACGGCCGATCCATCCACCGGAATGCCTGCGGATGTTCCTTCGGAAACGCCAGCATGGCCTCGACCGTCTCGGGCATGCCGGGAATGCCGGAACGGTCGCGCCCGGTCGAGAACATGTCCTCGAAAATGGCGTGGATGGTTTCAAACAAGCGGCGGATGCCCGGTGCGCTGGCGGGAAATTGCGCGCAGAGCAATTCCACATAGTCGCGCCAATCGTCGGGCACGTCGATGCGCGTGCCCGCCAGATGATAGCTGTGGCGGACGCGCTGCCATTTCAGCTTGGCATCGATCCCCAGCCGTCGCAGCACGCCCGAGACGGAGCCGTCAGGCGCAAGGCCGGAGAAATCATGCGGGCCGGCATCGAAGCGATAGACCACCGGCTTGTTGTCGTGATGGGCCTTGCGCAAGTAGGTATGGCAGAAGCCGCCGGCCACGACGTGCTGGTCGAACACCTTGACCTTCAAACCCGCATCCGCAAGCAGCGCCGCAGCCGTCAGCCCGCCGATCCCGGCGCCGACGATCGCGACATCGCAGTCCCTGTCCGTGTCCTTGTCCTTGGCCGCAGCGAAGGACGGCACCGGCCAATCGAAGCTTTCGCGCGCGGCGCGCAACCGCTGCAGCGCATAGCGGATCGCAAGCCTGGGGCCGAAGATCGAGACCAGTGCGCCGAAAACGACGATCGTCGTCGTCACCCAAGTGGAGACATCGAAGGCGCGGCAGGCGGCGATGGCGAGAAACAGGATGCCCCACAACAGTGAGATGCCGGCATTGACGACGCGGAATTGCGGCGTGCCTGCGGTGTCGGGATAGGCCGCACGCGAATAGTCGGCGGTCCAGGGACGACCGATCAACACACTGAACAGGCTGATCACCCCGAGCCCGGCAAAGGACAGCCACAATGCATTCGCGGCGGCCCGATCAGGCGTTGCGAGTTGCAGGGCCGCCAGCAACGCAAACAGCACGAGGCCGCCGGCTTCCAACATGACAATGTCATGACGCCAAAGGCGCCAGCCATTGCCGGCAACGGACAGCAGCAAGCCCGACCAGATCGCCCAGTCCGGGTGATGGGCGCCGAGCAATGTCCAGAACAGGATGAAGGGAATGAGCGCGAGCTTGACGGTGAGAAAAATTGTCATCATCGCCTCGGGGTTTGATCCGACAACGCTTTTCCCGCCCCATCGCGGCGGGGTGGCGCAATTACACCGATCGTGCTGGCGTCATCGCTGATCCAACTCAATCTTTTCGCTGTAAAGATACGAATAAGGCCCGACCGATGCGCCGTCGAAGGGAATCTTGACGGCGTCAAAATAAGCACCGGCCGAGGCGACGGCTGCCGCAAGTCGCGTTTCGATGCTCCTGCCCTGCTTTTCGCGCGGTCTCGCGCCCGCAAAGCGTGCTATCCTGCGGTCGGCACATGCGAGGTGCGGCATGTCTTCGACGGAGTCCTTGTCTGACCTCCTGAACGGGATGCGGGATCTGCCGCTGCGCGGCCGGCGCCGCAAGGGCTCGCCGTTTCTGATCGTGGCGGCGGCGCTGGCGCTGTTCGCGGCCGCCGCCGGCGCAGCCTTCCTGATTCTGCGGCCGACGACCTTGCGGATTGCGGTCGGGCCGGTCGGCAGCGACGACCACGGCATCGTCCAGGCGATGTCGCAGACCTTTGCCCGCGAGGGCCTGAGCGTCCGGCTGGCACTGGTTCCAACCGCCGGGCCTGTCGACAGTCTTGCGGCGCTGTCCGCCGACAAGGCCGATCTGGCGGTGGCGCGCGCGGATGAACAGATGCCCGACGGCGCGACTGCGGTCGCCGTGCTGCGCAAGAATGTCGCGGTTTTGTGGGCCGCCCCGCGGCCGAAAACGTCTGGCAAGGGCGGCAAGACCGGCATCAAAGGCATCGCCGACCTCGCGGGAAAACGCGTCGGCGTGGTTGGCCGCACCGAAGTGAACCTCAAGCTGCTCCGCGTCATCCTGACGGCGTCAGGCGTGAGCACCGACAAGGTCAGCATCGTCCAGTTCAATGTCGGACAGATCGGAGAGATGGTGCGGGACGCTACTCTCGACGCGTTCATGACGGTCGCGCCGGTCGACAGCAAGCTCACGGCGGAGGCAATCGCGACCACGGCAAAGCTGCGGGGTGAGCCGAGTTTTCTGCCGATCGAGGTGTCGGAGGCGATCGCCTCCCGCAATCCGGCCTATGAATCGGAAGAAATCCCCGAAAGCGCCTTTTCGACCTCGCCCGCGCGCCCCGACGACAAGGTCGAGACCGTCAGCATCAGCCACCTCATCATCGCGCCAAGCAGCCTGTCGGAAACCACCGTCGGCACGCTGACCCGGCAGATCTTCGCCGCGCGCCCTGCGTTGATTCGCGAAACTCCCGTCGCCGCCAGGATCGAAAAGCCGAACACCGACAAGGACGCGGCGCTGCCCGCACATCCCGGTGCGGCGGCCTATATCGACGGCACCGAGCGCACCTTCATGGAGAAATACAGCGACTACATCTGGGGCGCGGTGCTGCTGCTCTCGGTGTTCGGGTCCGCGACCGCCTGGCTGCGCCACTATGTCAAGCGCGACGAGCGCAGGCTGAACACCGTGCACCGCGAGAAACTCTTGCTTGCAATCGGCCTGTTGCGGCAGATCGAGACCATGGAGGATCTCGACACGCTGCAGCGGGAAGCCGACGATATCCTGCGCGAGACGCTCACGTGCTATGACGATGGTGCCATCGAGGAGGGCGACCTGCTCGCCTACAGCCTCGTGCTCGACCAGTTCCATAACGCGATCGTCGACCGCCGGGCCGCGATCGCCACCGGCACGAATCCCGCACGGCTGCGCGCCTGAGCGAGGTTCCGCCGGGGGTTCCGGCAGAACAAAGCTAGCGCAAGGATTACGGGGAAAAAAATTTACGCCCGAGCGCGAGCGGGAAAACGTCAAAGTCTAGATTGAGTTAGCGGTTCCCGACCGGAGGCCGTCACCGCTTCGCCCGAGCAGTTCCCAGATAGTGGAAAGCCTCGCCACAAAATGGCGACAATCGGAAACCCAATTGTGTCCGGGGTAGAGTTCCGGGGGATGGTTGTCCGTGTGTGGAATGCGTCGTGCTGCGCTGATCGCGGCAGCATTGGCCGTGGTGGCTTTGCTGCAGCCTTCACGTTCGTCTGCAGAATGGTGGAAGCGCGCGCCGGTCGATTTCGAGGAATGCGCGCAGGCCGCAGACAACGCGGCCAGCAAGCAGGAGAAGATCTCGGCGCTCGCCGACTGCAATGCCAAATTCGCCGGCCGCCGCAAGCCCGGTGGCGGCTATACCTATTATGACTTCATGCAGGACCGCAGCTTCGACATCGCCGGTCCCAATCCGACACCCGAAGAGCAGAAATACATCGATCAGCAATATACGCTCTATCTGGAGAAACAGCGGCGCAACAGCGTCGAGGCCGCGATCTCGGCCAGGCAGCGGCAGGAGCAATTGCAAGAGGAGCAGCCGCAGCCGCTGCAGCCGGCGTCGTTGCAAACCGACCCCGAGCGGGTGCCGATCCCGCTGGCCCGCCCGTACAAGCTGATCGATGGCCATCCACGTTGCACGCAGCCGCAGTCATTCTCGTGCAATTGGCCGCATTTGTCGGCAACCATTCACGATTTGAAGAAACTGTTCGGCGGCAGCCAGGCCAAGGGCAAGAAGAGCTGACGGCCGTTTCGCCGGAATGCTCGATCGCCCGGGCGGCCATCAGTGGCCATGCTTTCGCCGGACATCGTGCCGCGGCGCCACTGCTGCATTGGCCGGCGCAGGCGATTGGTCCGACGTGGTTGCCGTCGCCTTGCGGCTCTCCTGCAGCCGGGCATCGTAGCCCGGCGAGGGCGTTACCGTGGGCGGCGCAGCCAGCGACGGGCCGCCGGCAAGCATTGGCGAACCTGCAAGCAGGAGTCCGGCAAGCATCAGTCTGGTTCGTCGGTCCAAATGCATCCCGGACACCGCTGTTCGCATCTTCGTCCATCCTCGCTGCCATAACAGCGATTTCAAGGCCGCCTTGTAACCGTCATGCGCCGCCGTTATGTTTTTGGCCAGCGGGGCAGCAGTCGGTAGGAGCGAACAATGGGTTTACTCGATGTCCTCAACGGCATGCAGAACGGCCCGCGGGGCCCCTCCACACCGAGCCAGCAGAGCTCCGGCGGCATGTCGCCAATGACCATGGCGATCCTCGGATTGCTGGCCTGGAAGGCGTTCAAACATTTCACCGCCAGTTCGCCCGCGGCGAGCCCGGCCTCGGTGCCGCCGTCCGGCCCGGCGCCCTCGCAGATTCCGTCGTCGGTTCCCGGCGGCGGAGGCGGTCTTGGCGATGTGCTCAAGGGGCCGCTGGGCGGGTTGCTTGGCGGCGCCGCGGCAGGCACCGTGCTGTCGGGCGGGTTGAACGACCTGCTCAAGCAGCTGCAGGAGTCCGGCCATGGCGAGAAGGCCAATTCATGGGTCGGCAGCGGACCGAACCAGCAGATTTCACCCGGCGATCTCGCCAACGCGCTGGGCGCCGACCAGATCAACCAGCTGTCCTCGCAGAGCGGCCTGTCGCGCGACGAACTCCTGAATGGCCTGAGCCAGTATCTGCCGCAGGTGGTCGACCACCTCACGCCGGATGGACGCGTGCCGAGCGGCGATGAACTTTCCGGGCGGCTCTAACGAGCTAGGAACGATGCGCGTTTTGTTGAGGGGAGGACGGCAATCATGAGCATAGGCGGCATCATCTGGATCATCGTCATCGGCTTCGTCGCCGGACTCATTGCGCGCCTGCTGTCGCCGGGGCCGAACAACCCGTCCGGCTTCATCCTGACGACCTTGCTCGGCATCGCCGGCGCGTTCCTGGCGACCTGGATCGGCCAGGCCATCGGCCATTACGGCCCCGAGCAGGGCGCGGGCTTCATCACGGCCACCATCGGCGCGCTGGTCGTGCTGTTCATCTGGAACCGGCTGGTGGCGAGCGGTGTGATCAAGGATTACAATCGCTGACAGCTTCCGTCATTCCGGGGCGCCTCGAAGAGGCGAACCCGGAATCTCGAGATTCTCAGGTGTGCAATTGCACACCGGGGTTCGATGCTTTGCAGCGCCCCGGAATGACTGCGTCTCTGTCTCACAGAATCAAATGCATCCCCGCGTCCATGCGGACGCATTCGCCGGTCATGTTGCTCGACGCCGGCCCGGCCAGGAAGCAGACGAGCTGCGCGATGTCCTCGGCGGTGGAAGCGACCTTCAGCGGCACCCGCGCCACCACGGCATCGCGCACCTGCTTGGCGCCGGCCTCGCCACGGCCCTTGGTGAACCAGGGCGTATCGATATAGCCGGGGCAGACGGTGTTGACGCGGATGGCGGGCGCCAGCGCACGCGCCAGCGACAGCGTCATGGCATTGAGCGCGCCCTTGCTCGCGGCATAGGCGACCGAGGAGCCGCCGCCGCTGATGCCGGCGACCGACGACACGTTCACCACCGCCGACGCGCGGCCCGAAGCTTTCGATCCCGCCTCGAGCAGCGGTCGCGCGGCGCGGATCATCTGATAGGGCCCGATGGTGTTGACGGCATAGATGCGCTGGAAATCGTCCGCCGACAGCCCGTCGAGATCATGATGCGGCACATGCTTGGTGGTGCCGGCATTGTTGATCAGCACGTCGAGCCTGCCCCAGGGCGCGGCGGCCGCGACGATCTTCCTGCAGTCCTCGTCGCGCGAGACATCGCCCTGCACCACCACGACCTCGGCCGCGCCGGCCTTGCGGCAGGCTTCCGCGGTCGCCTCGGCGTCCGCCTTGCTGTTGGAATAATTGACGACGACGCGCGCGCCGCCCTGGGCCAGAAGGCCGGCAGTCGCTGCTCCCAGTCCCGACGCCGAACCCGTCACGATCGCGTACAAACCATCCTTCGACATCGTTTCCTCATTGCTTGTCTTGAGAGCCGCACTTCCCGCGGCCGCCGCTCGCCTACCATATCGCGCGGCCGGCTCCACGCAATCTCGCTACAAACTCCATTGCGCGGAATAACAATTTCCGCAAGCTGCGGTGGCTCACCCCTCATATGCCGGCACCGCAGGCGCCCCTGCGGAGAGCGCTTGTCAGGGCCATGGCTTTTCCCCATCATCGGTGCAAGAAACGCGGTCAAGAACGGAAATGCACGAAAGAGGCCCCGCGGGGCCTCGGCGTGGCAATGTTTCAAGCGAGGAACGCTGTGGCGGAGAGCGAAAACATCGTCGTCGAGACTGCGGAGAAAATCTTCACCGATCTCGCCGACGTGCAGACCATCACCAGCGACAAGTCCGGAGCGTGGAAGGCGCCGCTGTGGCAGGCGCTGACCGAAGCCGGCCTGCCGCTGTCATGGGTATCGGAGGATTGCGGTGGCGCAGGCGCCTCGCTCGCCGACGGCTTCGGCGTGCTGGGTGCCGCCGGCCGCTTTGCCATTGCCGTGCCGCTCGCCGAGACCATGCTCGCCGGCTGGCTGCTGGCGCAGGCGAAGATTGGCTCTCCGGACGGCGAGATGACGGTGGCGCCCGCAAGCCCGAAGGACCGCATCACGCTTCACCCCGACGGCACACTCTCCGGCCGCGCCCGCGGCGTGCCGTTTGCCAAGGCGGCAAAGCATGTCGCGGTGCTCGCAAGCGGCGCCAATGGCTGGTCGATCGCGCTCACCGATGCCGCGAAACTGCGGATCGAGGCCGGCCTGAACCTCGCCAATGACGACAGCGATACCGTCACCTTCGATCGTGTCGCGCCCGTCACGGTCAAGCCGGCGCCTAAAGGCTTCGACCAGACCGCGCTGATGCTGATGGGCGGCGTGGTTCGCAGTCTGCAGATCGCCGGCGCGCTGGAATCCATGCTCGAGATCAGCGTGCGATATTCCAACGAGCGCGTCGCGTTCGAGAAGAAGATCTCGAAATTCCAGGCGGTGCAGCACAACCTCGCCCGCCTCGCCGGCGAGTCGGCGGCAGCGCTTGCGGCTGCGACCTCGGCCGCGGACACGCTCGGCGACAACGCCTCCTTCAACGATGATGCGGTGTTCCTGGAGGCGGTGGCGGCCAAGATCCGCTGTGCGGAAGCCGCCGAAAAGGGCGGCGCCATCGCGCATCAGGTGCATGGCGCGATCGGCTTCACCATCGAGCACATCCTGCATCGCTATTCCCTGCGCGCGCTGTCATGGCGCGACGATTTCGGCTCGGAGAGCCATTGGGCCGTCGAACTCGGCAAGCGCGTCGCGGCGCGCGGTGCCGACGAATTGTGGCCCCTGGTCGCCTCGCGCTGAGAAAGGATTTTTCAGATGACCGCAGCGCTCCGTTTCGATCCGATCCGCCTGCCGCCCAGATGCGAGGAGTTGCGCAGGGAAGTGCGCGCCTTCCTGGCCGAGGAAATCGCCGCCGGCACTTTCTCGCCGTTCAAGCCCAACCGCGAGGACACCGACGTCCCGGCCTTCTCGCGCAAGGTCGGCGAGCGCGGCTGGATCGGCATGACCTGGCCGAAGCAATATGGCGGCCATGAACGCTCCTTCCTGGAGCGCTATGTGGTGACCGAGGAAATGCGCGTCGCCAATGCGCCGACCCGGCGCTTCTTCGTCGCCGACCGCCAGAGCGGGCCAATCCTTCTGAAATACGCGCCCGAGCACATCAAGATGGACATCCTGCCGCGCATCTGCCGCGGCGAGCTGTGCTTTGCCATCGGCATGAGCGAGCCGAACTCGGGCTCGGACTTGTTTGCGGCCCAGACCAAGGCGACCAAGACCGACGGCGGCTGGCTGATCAACGGCACCAAGATCTGGACCTCCTCGGCCCACATCGCCGACTACATGATCGCGCTGTTCCGCACCTCGCCGCCGACCAAGGAGAACCGCCGCCACGGGCTGACGCAGTTCCTGGTCAAGATGAAGCAGCCGGGCATCAAGGTGAACCCGATCGGCCAGATCACCGGCCAGTTCGAGTTCAACGAAGTGGTGTTCACCGACCACTTCATTCCCGACGACCATGTGCTCGGCGAGATCGATGGCGCCTGGAAACAGGCGACATCGGAGCTCGCCTATGAGCGCTCCGGTCCCGAGCGCTTCCTCGAGACCTATTATGTGCTGACCGAGCTGGTCCGCGCCGTAGGCAAAAATCCTGATACGCGCTCGGCGGAAGGCATCGGCCGGCTGGTGGCGCAGGTGCACACCATGCGGCGCATGTCGGTCTCGGTCGCCGGCATGCTGCACGCCGGCAAGGAGCCGGTGGTGGAGGCGGCGATCGTCAAGGACATCGGCACGGTGTGGGAGCAGCAGCTGCCGCACCGGGTGCGCGAGCTCGCCGCCTTTGTCGAGGAGGACACCGGCAATCGCGAAACGCTGGAGCACCAGCTCTCCTTCGCCATCAAGACCGCACCGAAACTGACCATCCAGGGCGGCACCACCGAGGTGCTGCGCGGCATCATCGCCCGCGGGCTGGGCTTGCGGTGACGAGACGAACGCAACAGCGAGCTCCGCTGCCCACCTCTCCCATCGGGAGAGGTCGGATCGCATCGAAAGATTCGATCCGGGTGAGGGGGTTACGGTGCATCGATCGCACTGCGGCCCCTCACCCGATTTGCTGCGCAAATCGACCTCTCCTCGTTGGGGAGAGGTGAAGGACGCAGCGGTGCGCACAATCTAATTGGAGACACCCATGAGCAGCTACACTGAAATCGGCGTCGAACGACACGGCCATGTCGGCCTGATCGAAATCCGCCGGCCGCCGCTGAACTTCTTCGACGTCACCCTGATCAACCAGATCGCGGATGCGCTGGAGGAGTTCGACCGCGACATCGAAATCCGATCATCGGTGCTCGCCGCGCAAGGCAAGGCGTTCTGCGCCGGCGCCAATTTCAACGATCCCGCGCGCAAGGAGCAGGAGGCGCGCGCGGAGAGCGATCCCGCGGCCAATTTGCCGATCAATCATCTCTACGTGCAGGCGGTGCGCATCTTCCGCAACAAGAAGCCGATCGTCGCCGCCGTGCACGGTGCCGCCATCGGCGGCGGGCTGGGGCTTGCGGTGTCGGCGGATTTCCGCGTCACCTGCCCCGAGGCACGCTTCTCCGCCAACTTCACCAAGCTCGGCTTCCATCCGGGCTTCGGCCTGACCGCGACGCTGCCGGAGCTGATCGGCAAGAACAATGCGGAATTGATGTTCTACACCAGCCGCCGCGTCACCGGCGAGGAAGCCTATCGCTGGGGCCTCGCCAACGAGCTGGTGCCGCAGGACAAGGTGCGCGAGACCGCGATGAAGCTGGCTGCCGAGATCGCCGAATGCTCCCCGCTCGGCCTCGTCTCCACCCGCGCCACCATGCGCGCCGGCCTCGCCGACCGCGTGCTCGCCGCCACCAATCACGAGCTGGAGGAGCAGACCAAGCTGCGCGCCACGGAAGATTTCAAGGAAGGCGTCAAGGCCACCGCCGAACGGCGCGCGGCGAATTTCAGGGGGCGGTGAGCGCCGCACATCCGCTGTCGTTCCGGCGAAAGCCGGAACCCATAACCCCAGGACGCAGTTTTGCGCGTGGTAGCAGTGCGGTCATTGCGAGCGTAAGCCAAGCAATCCAGAGCCACGCACGCCACTCTGGATTGCTTCGTCGCGTTGCTCCTCGCAATGACGGGGAGACAGCAGGGCACAACCAACTACGTCCTGTGGTTATGGATCGTGGCTTCCGCCGCGACGACGGACTCGTGGCACCACCAGCGCGTCGACAATGGTCACGCCGCGCCCCTCGGGATGCACCAGCACCGGATTGACCTCGATCTCCGCCACCTGTTCACGCAGGCGGGCGGCGAGCAGCGAGAGCTGCGCGATCACTTGCGCAAGCGCCGCGACATCGGCCTTCGGCGCGCCGCGAAAGCCGTGCAGCAATGGTGCGGCCTTCAGCTCGTTCAGCATCGCGGTGGCCGCGGCAACGCTGACCGGCGCCGGGCGGTAGACCACGTCGCGGAACAATTCGGTGGTGATGCCGCCCAGCCCCACCATCACCATCGGGCCGAAGGTCGCATCCAGCAGCGTGCCGATGATGATCTCGACGCCCTTTTTCGCCATCGGCGCGACCAGCACGCCCTGAACCTGCGCATCGGGGCGGGCCTTCCGGACATTGGCCAGCAGCGCCTCATAGGCGAGGAAGACTTCGCCCTTGGTGGTGATGTTGACGCGCACGCCGCCGACCTCGCTCTTGTGCGGAATGTCAGGCGACTGCACCTTCATCACCAGTGGAAGAGCCACGCGCGCAATCGCGTCGTCGAGCCCGCTCCTCTCGGTGACCAGCACCTCCTCGGGCAGCGCAATCCCGGCCGCGCGGAGCAGCGCCTTGCTGTCGGCTTCCGACAGCACCGGCGACTTGAGCTGGTCGGAGAGATCGCGGTCCGGCAAAACGGCTGCTTGCGCCGGCGCCGGCAGCTCGAATGCCGCGTAGTCGACCAGCCGCCGCAGCGCCGTGCCGGCATGGGTCAGCCCGGACAGCACCACCACGCCTGACTTGGCCAGCTCCCGCCGCGCGAAATCCGACGGCAGCGTGTAGGAGTAGAACACGACCGGCTTGTGCTGCGCCTGCAGAACCGGCCTCAGCTTGGCCTCCTCGAACGGCACGCGCGTTTCGCTCGACAGCGACAGCACGACCAGGATCGCATCGACCTCGTCCGAGCTAGTGAGCAGGTCGATGCTCCGCTGCAGGCCGCCGCTGTGAACGCCCTGGGCGGTGACATCGATCGGATTGCGCGCGCTGCCGTAGGACGGCAGCAGCGTCATGATCTCGTCCTGGATATCCTGCGACAACTCCGGCACCTGCAGCCCCTGCAGCGCGGCGGCGTCCGCGCCCCAGATGCCGGCGCCGCCGGAGACGGTGAGCACGGCGACACGATCGCCCTTCGGCAGCGGGTTCGAGGTCAGCACGGCCGCGATGGTCATCGCCTCGTCGAGATCGTTGCAAACGACAAAGCCGTATGTCGCGAACACCGCGTCATAGGCCGCCGACCATCCCGCCATGCTCGCTGTGTGCGAGGCCGCCGCGCGCTCGCCCGCATTGGAGCGGCCGACCTTGGTGACAATGACGGGCTTCTTCAGCGCCGCGGCGCGCGCGGCGGCGGCGAGGAATTTCTCGACGTCGCGGATGCCCTCGATGAACAGCATGATCACATCGGTCGAGGCGTCCTGCACCATGAAGTCGAAAAACTCGCCGGCGCCGAGATCGCTCTCATTGCCGGTGGACACGACATGGCTCACGGCGACGCCGAGCGCTCGCGCGCGATTGAGATAGGCGAAGCCGATGCCGCCGCTCTGCGCGACAATGCCGATGCACCGTTCGGTCGCGACCAGCGGCGTGATGCCAGGCTTCACATCGACGGCCGGGCTGAAGGTCGCCGCCACCCGCGGCCGGCAGCTGAGGAAGCCTTCGGCATTCGGACCGGAGATGCGCATGCCGGTTCGCCTGGCAAGGGCTGCGATCTCCTCCTGCATGGCCGCGCTGTCGCCGCCCTCCTCTGCGAAACCCGACGAGATGATCACGGCATTCCTGGCGCCAGCATCCGCGCATTGCCGGAGTGCTGCGAGCACGCCGCGCGCAGGGATCATGATGATCGCGAGGTCGATCGGCGCTGTGACGTCGGCGATGGACTTGAAGCAGGCGAGCCCGTCGATCGCGTCGTAGTTCGGATTGATCGGATAGATCTTTCCCGGGAAGCCATTCTTGCGCAGCATCGCAAGCAGCCGTCCCGGGATCTTCTCCTGATCGCGCGAGGCGCCGATCAGCGCGATGCTCTGCGGCGCGAAGAAGCTGTCGAGCGGGTGGGACATAGAGGTTTCCTATCGTTCTTGGCTACCGCGCGCTCGCTCCATCACCGTCATCCTGAGGCGCGAGCGCAAGCGAGCCTCGAAGGATGAACGGCCCCGCCGCTTGCGGCCGGGCCGTCGCCCTTCGAGGCTCGCGTTCCGCGAGCACCTCAGGGTGACGGAGCAAGAGAAGGTGGGCGCGGCTCACGCGGCAAGCCGAAACATCACCCCGCCAAGCAGAAACGCGTTGCCGGAGACATCGTATCCCCGGGCGCGGGCGGCCTCGCACACATCCTTGGCATTCGTGACGCGAAAAACGAGCGCGCTCATGATCTCGCTGTCGCCCGCAACGAACCGGAAGACCGCATTCGGCAGCTTCAGCTCGGGCACGCCGCCCTCCCCGCGCGAGACGGCCACCCCGAGAATCCGGCCCCAATGCTCCGCCAGCCCCGCCGGATCCGGGCTCTGCATCTCCACGCCCGTCAGCGCCTGCGTCACCTCCTTGCGGATGAAGGTCTGCCAATCCGGTCCGGCCGGCGGATAGGCGCCGAGCACGTCGTCGCTGCCGTCGGTGTGGTTGAACTCGATGAAGGCGGCGCGGCAGTCGCGCGGGTGCAATTGCACGCCGTGATAGGGCGCGTGCGTGATCACATTGGCCGTGCGCACGCCGAGCGCGCCCGCGGCCCTGGCGCGGGCGTCAGGGTCGTCGCAGCAGAAGATCGCCATATAGCCGCCGCGGCCGCCGGTCTTGTCGATGAAGCGCCCCGCCGCCGTGCCGTCGCGGAACGGCGACACCACTTCGAGCAGGATGGTGTCGACCGGCAGCAGCGCGTTGACGAGACCATATTTCTCGACATTGCCGTCGCGATAGCAGACGGCAAGGCCCATGATGGCGGCGATGTCGGCGATCACGGGCTCGAGCTTTGGTGCTACCAGGCAGATCTGCCGCAGCCGGAGATAACCGGACATGGCCTACTCGCCCCGGAAATTGGCCTTGCGCTTCTCGACAAAGGCTTTCGACGCTTCCTTGTGGTCGGCGGTCTCGCCGGCGCGGGTGTGATGGATCGCCTCGCCGTCGAAACAGGCTTCCAGCGACATCGTCTCGGCATTGTTGATGTTGCGCTTGATATAGCCGAGCGCGATCGAGGGTCCCTGCGCCAGCGACATCGCGAGCTCGCGCGCGGCCGCATCGATCTCGGCATCCGGCACCACCTTGGTCACCATGCCGAGCGCGAGCGCGTCATGCGCCGATAGCACCGGCGACAGCAGATAGAGCTCGCGCGCCTTGGCGCTGCCGAGCAGCTGGGTGAGGAAATAGGTGCCGCCATAGTCGCCGGAGAAGCCGACCTTCGCGAACGCGGTGGTGATCTTGCAGGACTCGCTGGCGACGCGCAGATCGCAGGACAGCGCCATCGACAGCCCCGCGCCGGCGGCCGCGCCGTCGAGCTGCGCCACCACGGGCTTCGGCATCTGGTGCAGGATGCGCGACACCTCCATGCCGCGGCGCAAGTTTGCGAGCTTGGCCTCGAACGGCAACGGAGCACGCCCCTCGGCCATCGACTTGACGTCGCCGCCGACACAGAACGTGCCGCCGGCGCCCTTGAACAGCACCGCGCGCACCTCGTGGTCCTCCGCCGCCCGCCGCGCGGCTGCGACGAGGCCGACGACCATGTCCGGATTGAGCGCATTGCGCCGCTCCGGGCGGTTCATGGTAATGGTGAGAAGCCCGGCGTCGAGATGCTGCAGGACCATGTCATTTGCGCTCATGGGATTTTGCTTTCGTCGTTGTTGGTTGTTGCTTTGCTCCGTCATTCCGGGGCGGTGCGACAGCACCGAACCCGGAATCTCGAGGTTCCGGGTTCGGTCGCTTCGCGACCGCCCCGGAACGACGGTAGGAATTATTTTTTGACGAGCGGGCAGCGCGACTGCTCCAGCGACTGGAACGCCTGGTCGCCCGGCACCGTCGCCAGCAGCTTGTAATCGTCCCAGCGGCCCTTCGAGTCCTGGGGCTTCTTCACCTCGAACAGATACATGTCGTGCACCATGCGGCCGTCCTCGCGGATGTGGCCGCCCTTGGCGAAGAAGTCATTGATCGGCATCTCCTTCATCTTCGCCATCACCGCGGCCGCGTCGGTGGTGCCGGCGGCCTTCACGGCCTGCAGATAATGCGTGACCGAGGAATAGACCCCGGCCTGCGCCGAGGTCGGCGGCCGCTTCACCCGCTCCATGAAGCGCTTCGAGAACGCGCGGGTGTCGTCATTGAGGTCCCAGTAGAAGGCTTCGGCCAGCAGAAGCCCCTGCGCGGTGTCGAGCCCGATGGAATCGATGTCGGTGACGAAGGCGAGCAGCGGCGACAGCTTCTGGCCGCCCTTCATGATGCCGAACTCGGCCGCCTGCTTGATCGCATTCACGGTGTCGCCGCCGGCATTGGCGAGCCCGATCACCTTGGCTTTCGAGGACTGCGCCTGCAGCAGGAAGGAGGAGAAATCCGACGTGTTGAGCGGATGGCGCACGCTGCCCAGAATCTTGCCGCCGCTCTTGAGCACCACATTGGAGGTGTCCTTTTCCAGGTCCTGGCCGAAGGCGTAGTCGGCGGTCAGGAAGAACCAGGTGTCGAGCCCGCTTTTGACGGCGGCCAGGCCCGTGACATTCGCCTGCGCAAAGGTGTCGAACACATAATGCACGGTATAGGGGCCGCAGGCCTCGTTGGAGAGCCGGATCGAGCCCGGACCGTTGAAGATGATGACCTTGCCGCGCTGCTTGGCGATCTCGCCGGCCGCGAGCGCGGTGGCGGAGGCCGCGACGTCGTAGATCATCTCGACGCCCTGGTTGTCGAGCATGTCGCGCGCGATGTTGGCGGCGAGATCGGCCTTGTTGAGATGGTCGGCCGCGATCACCTCGATCTTGCGGCCCAGCACCTGGCCGCCGAAATCCTCCGCCGCCATCTTCGCCGCCTCGAGGCTCCCGGGGCCGGTGATGTCGGCGTAAAGGCTCGACATGTCCAGGATGCCGCCGATCTTCAATGGCGGCTTGTCCTGCGCCAGCGCGGCACTCGCGGTCAGCGCGAGCGAGCACGCAAAAATGGCCGATAGACATCTTTTCATCGAGCGATCTCCCTGGACAGCCGCGATTGAGGCTTGCGGCCTTATCTCCCTTTGCGAAATTGCGCGCGATCATGCCGCATGCCTCACACAGCGGCAAGCGACGCCATTTTTCCACTAAGCGGAATGGATGAAATGTGCGAACATGCCGCAATGGTTTTGCCTGTCCGGCTGGCTCGCCTTGAGCGCGTGCGCATATCTGCTGTTGCGTTCGGCTTTGCCGTCATTGCGGCGACGCCATGTGCTGCGGCATGCGCGCCGCCGGAGCTCGGCCAAGGCCATGTCGCCGAGATCATCGATGGCCGCAGCTTTCGTCTCGACGACGGACGCGAGATCCGGCTCGCCGGCATCGAACCTGCGGGCGCGACCAGGGCGGATCGCGTTCGTGCCCTGGCGGCTGTGCTTGCCGACCGTGATGTGAGCCTGCGTGGCGCCGATGATGCGCCCGACCGCTACGGCCGCCAGACCGCGTTCGTTTACCTCGGCGGGTCCGACACGCCGGTTCAGGCGCAACTGCTGTCCGGGGGCGCCGCGCTGGTCGCGCCCGACCTCGACGACAGGGACTGCGCCGCTGCGCTCCAGGCGGCCGAATCGGAGGCCCGGCAGGCACAAAGGGGAACCTGGGCCGTTAACGCTGTCATAAAAAACGCGGAAAGTCCTGACGATATTTTGGCGGGGATAGGGCGCTTCACGGTCGTCGAGGGCAAGGTTCTGTCCGTCCACCAGTCCGGCGCGACGACTTACCTGAACTTCGGACGAAGCTGGACACGAGACTTCGCTGTGACTATTTCAAGGCGCGCGCTGCCGGCCTTGGCGCAGGCCGGGCTGACGCCCAAGTCGCTTGAAAACAAGCGGATTCGGGTGAGGGGTTGGGTCGAGGCGCGGCAAGCGCCTAGCCAGGGTTCGAGCCCGGGTCCAAATCAGGGCTCGGGTGAAGGTTCAAATCAAGGTCCGCTTCAAGGACCGAGGATCGACGTCGTTCGGGTGGGACAAATAGAATTGCTGGGTGGGAACTGAACCCCGGCAGGGACGAGACGGGTTGCCAAGCGTGGATGGTTTTCTTGGACGGGGCGACCGGGGAATGAGCCGCCAGCTTTGGGCTGCGCCGGTATTGCTGCTGTTTGCGCTTTCGCTGGCGGCCTGCGGGGACATGACCCGGTTCCAGGTTGCATCGCCGGCCGCGGTGCCAACCCCTGTCGCCAAGCCGAAGCCGGTCGTCGCGGTCACGCCGGCGACCGAGAAGGAGCATGAGCGGATTCTGGCGACCTATGGCGGCGCCTATGACGACCCGCAGCTGGAAGCCCTGATCGGCAAGACGGTCGACCGTCTTGTCGCCGCCTCCGACCGCCCCGACCAGGGCTACAAGGTCACCATCCTCAATTCCGGGGCCGTCAACGCCTTCGCGCTGCCGACCGGCCAGCTCTACGTCACCCGCGGCCTGATCGCGCTCGCCAACGACACCTCGGAACTGTCCTCGGTGCTCTCCCACGAGATGGCGCATGTGCTGGCCAAGCACGCTGCGATCCGCGAGGACGAGGCGCGCAAGGCCGCGATCGTCACGCGCGTCGTGACCGACATGAGCAACGATCCGGATCTGACTGCGCTTGCGCTCGCCAAGACCAAGCTGACGATGGCGAGCTTCTCGCGCAGCCAGGAGTTCGAGGCCGACGGCATCGGCGTTGCAATCTCCGCGCGCGCGCATTTCGACCCCTATGGCGCCTCGCGCTTTCTGACCTCGATGGAGCGCAACGCCGACCTGAAGGCCGGCAAGGCCTCGTTCGACCCGCGGGCGCAGGACTTCCTGTCCTCGCATCCGGCGACGCCGGAGCGGGTGCAGAACGCGCAGAGCATCGCCCGGCAATACACCGCGCCCGAGAATTCCGATCGCGACCGCGAGGCCTATCTGTCGGCGATCGACAACATCGTCTATGGCGAGGATCCGAGCGAAGGCTTTGTGCGCGGCCGGCGCTTCCTGCATCCCAAGCTCGGCTTCACCTTCCAGGCGCCGGAGAATTTCACCCTCGACAACACCGCCCAGGCCGTGATCGGCGTGCGCGACGGCGGCTCGCAGGCGATGCGCTTCGACGTGGTGCGGGTGCCGGCGGAGCAGTCGCTCGGCGATTACCTCAACTCGGGCTGGATGGAGGGGGTCGACAAGGGCACGACCGAGGACCTCACCATCAACGGCCTGCCTGCGGCCTCCGCGACGGCCCGCGGCGACCAGTGGCAGTTCAAGATCTACGCGCTGCGCTTCGGCTCCGACGTCTACCGCTTCATCTTCGCCGCGCGGCAGAAGACCACCGAAAGCGAGCGCAATGCGCGCGAGACCGTCAACTCCTTCCGCCGCCTGACGCTGGAAGAAATCCAGGCCGCCCGCCCCTTGCGCATCAAGGTGATCACGGTGCAGCCCGGCGACACCGTCGAATCGCTCTCCCACCGCATGGACGGCGTCGACCACCCGATGGAACGCTTCCGCGTGCTGAACGGGCTCGATGCGCATGCCCAGGTGAAGGTGCGCGACCGGGTGAAGATCGTGGTGGATTGAGGCGCGGCTCGCGAGCTCGCACCGTCGAGAGCGCGCTACGCCGCCTTCAGCAGGCGTTCGAGCTTTCCGGCACTTCCTTCTTCCTGCAACGGCGTATAGACGACCAGCTTCATGTCAGGCTGATCCGAGACGGCAAGGCTCGTATATTCGAACAGCATCCGCCCGGCGCTTGGATGGTCGACGCGCTTTTGGCCCGCCAGCGGGCTCGAGACTTCGTGCCTCCCCCACCAGCCACGAAACTCCGGGCTCGCCTCCTTGAGCAGGGTAACCAGCCGGTCGAAATCCGGATCGCCGGCGTGACGCACGCTGTCCGCTCGGAACATGGCGAGCGCAGCGCGCGCCACCTTGTCCCAGTCGACGAGCAGGCGGCGATGGTCCCGATCAGCAAAGACTTGATGCATGATGTTGCGGCGATCGCCATCCAGGCGACGATAGTCGCCGAAGACGACGACGGCTGCCCGATTCCAGCCGAGCACGTCCCAGCGGCGGCCGAGTACATAGGCCGGCTGGCCGCTCATGCTGTCCAGCATCCTCAGCAGCGGTGCCGGCACCATCTCCGGTCCCGGCACGCGCACCTCGGGCGGCGGCCGATCGCAGAGCAGGAACAGGTGCCGACGTTCGGCGGGATCGAGCTTCAGGGCGCGCGCCAGGGCCGACAGCACTTCCGCTGACGGGCGAACGTCGCGTCCCTGCTCCAGCCAGGTGTACCAGGTGGTGCCGACGCCGGCGATCAGCGCCAGCTCTTCACGTCTCAGTCCCGGTGTGCGGCGACGAAAACCTTCGGAAAGGCCAACATCGGCGGGCGTCAGGCGTTCTCTGCGGCTGCGCAGAAAGGCCGCGAATTCCCGGCGGCGGCCATCGTCGATGTCTGGGCGCGTATCGCTCATGGATCATAGTAGTACCAATACCGGGATAACACCAGTTCTGTTTGCACGTCCACCGGCGTGCGAAGGCCAGACCGACGCCGGATCGAGGCGTCGGGTGAGGGCTAGGCCGAAACATGAAGAACAGGGTTGTTCTGATCACGGGATCGACTGACGGCGTCGGGCGCAGGCTCGCTGAGCGCCTCGGTCAGGCCGGCGCGACGGTCTTGATCCATGGACGCGACGCGACAAGAGCAGACTTGCTTTGCGAAGCGATCCGATCCAACGGCGGTCGCGCTTTCCCCCATCTTGCGGACTTCGCCTCGCTCGGCGCGGTCCGCACATTGGCTGCTCACGTCCAGCGCGACCACGGACGGCTCGATATTCTGATCAACAATGCCGGCATCGGCGTCGGCCGTCCCGAGATGCCAAGGGAGCTCAGCCGCGACGGCCACGAGCTGCGCTTTGCCGTCAATTATCTGGCAGGCTTCCTGCTCACGCGCCTGCTTTTGCCGGCGCTCGTCGCAAGCAAGGGACGGATCGTCAACGTCGCCTCGATCGGCCAGCACCCGCTCGACTTCACCGATATCATGCTGAGCCGCGCCTATAGCGGACGGCGAGCTTACTGCCAGAGCAAGCTTGCCCAGGTCATTTTCACCTTCGACCTTGCCGACGAGCTCGCAAGCACGGGCGTCTGCGTCAATGCGCTGCATCCCGCGACCTACATGGACACGACCATGGTGCGGCGGGACGGCATTCAGCCCGTGAGCAGCATCGATGAAGGCGCCGACGCCATTCTTCATCTCGCCGCGGCTACGGAGCTGGCGGGCCAAACCGGGCTCTATTTCGATGGCCGCAGACCGGCGCGCGCTGATCCGCAGGCCTACGACGCCACGGCCCGAAAGCTACTCCGCGCCCTCAGCTTCGAGCTGACCGGGCTCTCACCGACTTCCGCTTCCTAACCCCAAAGAGGACTTAAGAATGTCAGCTCAGCACATCGTCATCGCCGGCGGCTCCTCCGGCATCGGACTCGCGACCGCGCGCCGGCTTCTCGACGCCGGTCATCGCGTCACCATCACCGGACGTACGGCTGCGCGTCTGGACAAAGCGCTGTCGGTGCTCGACGGACGCGTCGCAAGCGTGGTCATGGATGCGGCAGATCGAGCCAACGTCAAATCGGTTTTCGCCGAGCTTGGCGCGTTCGACCACCTCGTGCTGGCGGCGGGCAGTACAAAGGGAGCCGGCTCCTTTGCTTCCGTCAGCATGGACGATGTGCGGGCCTCGTTCTCTGAAAAGGTCTTTCCGCATTTCGGCACTGCCCAGGCGGCGCTTCCTCACCTGGCCAAGGATGGATCCCTGACTTTCGTCGCAGCGGTGACGGCGCATGCTGCCATGCCGGGTACGGCTGGCATCGGTGCGGCCAACGCAGCGGTTGCGGCGCTGGTGCCGATCCTTGCCGCCGAGCTCAAACCCTTGAGGGTCAACGGCGTCTCACCGGGCGTCATCGACACGCCCTGGTGGGACTTCCTGACTGACGAGCAGAGGATGCAGCTGTTTGCCGACTACGCAGCCAAGACGCCGGTCAAGCGCATCGGCACGCCCGACGACATCGCTCAGGCGATCGCCTTCCTGATCACCAACACCTTCATGACTGGAGAGTTGATCGTCTGCGACGGCGGGCTGCGGCTGGCGGCGTGAGCCATGCGGTCACGTCGCGAGCGCAGAGGCCAAAAGCCTCGCACGCTGATCGGATAACGATCGGCCGGCTTGCAAAAACATGGAGCTGGCGTTCGCTGCAGGACTGCCCGGGCTGCGACTCCGAACGGGAGGAGTCGCGTCCACCTTCTTCCCTTGTGCTGAAGGATGCCGCTACTCGCGTTGCCGACGACGGACACGGCCTGCTGTAATTGTGTGACGATTCCCGAGCAATCAGAGCGTGGCCCGTCCGACGTGGCCACCTCAATCGCGCGCGGCATCAATTTACCTACTATCGCTTGCAACGCGCCGCTCACGCGGTGCCCGTAGAAACGCGGAGCGATTCTTCGGCGCCACGGCAATCGCCGCGGTTTGCTCTCGGCCGATGCAGTTTTAGCGTGCTCGGTAGTATTACGAGACTACCGGAAAATTAAACGCACGTTAGCGAAATGCGGCGAAGTCTGATTCACTACAAGATTTTTTTTGGGGTGATATTCATGTCCTGGGTTAACAACCTTCGCATGTCGGTCAAGCTGTCCGCCGTCTTTACGGCGATCTGCCTCGTCATCGGCATCAGCACCATCAGCATCTACGGCTCGCTCGGCACCATCAACACCGCCGACAAGATGACGGTGCACACCTATCAGGTGCTCGAGCAGCTCAACGAGCTGGTCACGGGCATGGTGAATTCGGAAACCGGCGTTCGCGGCTATCTCATCTCCGGCGACACCGGATTTCTGGCGCCGCTGGAAGGGGGACAGAAGCAGTATCAATCCGCGGTCAGCCAGGTCGCCAGCCTGACGTCGGACAATCCGGCCCAGCAGAAGCGCATCGAGCTCGTCAAGCAGCACGCCAGCGACTGGTTCAACAATATCGCTCAACGCGAAATAGCCCTGATGAAGGATCCGGCGACGCAGGCGAAAGCGCGCGAGCTGGAGGCATCCGGCGCCGGCAAGAAGGCCATGGACGGACTGCGCGGCGTCGTAAAGGAAATGGACAATGAAGAGCGATCGCTGCTGTCCGTGCGCGCCGCGGCTTCCGAAGCCGCTGCCTCTCAGGCGAACATGGCGATGTGGGCCGGTGGCGCGGTGACCCTGGTGCTCTCCATTCTGGGCGCGCTCGGCCTTACTTTCGCAGTCACCCGCCCGATCCAGAACATCACGCGCGAGATGAGCGTGCTTGCCACCGGCGACACGTCGGTTGCGATCACGGGCATCGAGCGGCGCGATGAGATCGGCAACATGGCCGGCGCGGTTCAGGTGTTCAAGACCAACATGATCGAGGTCGAGCGGCTGAAGGTGGCACAGCAGGAAACCGAGCGGCAGAACGCCGAACGCCGCAAGGCCGAGATGATCAAGATGGCCAATGATTTCGAGGCCGCCGTCGGCCAGATCGTCGGCACCGTGTCGTCGGCCGCGACGCAGCTGGAGGCCTCGGCCGGGACGCTGACCATGACCGCGCAACGGGCGCAGGAGCGCAGCGGCCTCGTCGCCTCGGCCTCGGAGGAAGCCTCCACCAATGTGCAGTCGGTCGCGTCGGCCACGGAAGAGATGGCCTCCTCCGTCAGCGAGATCAGCCGCCAGGTGCAGCAATCGGCCAAGATGGCCAATGATGCGGTCGATCAGGCGCGCAAGACCAACGATCGGGTCAGCGAGCTCTCCAAGGCGGCGGCGCGGATCGGCGATGTCGTCGAGCTGATCAACACCATTGCCGGACAGACCAATCTTCTCGCGCTCAACGCCACCATCGAGGCGGCGCGCGCCGGCGAGGCCGGCCGCGGCTTCGCGGTCGTCGCCTCCGAGGTGAAGGCGCTGGCCGAGCAGACCGCCAAGGCGACCGGCGAGATCGGACAACAGGTCGCGGGCATCCAGGCGGCGACGCAGGAGTCCGTCGGGGCGATCCGGGAGATCAGCGACACCATCGGCAAGCTCTCCGAAATCTCGTCGACCATCGCGGCCGCGGTGGAAGAGCAGGGTGCAGCGACGCAGGAAATCTCCCGCAACGTGCAGCAGGCGGCGCAGGGCACCAAGGACGTGTCCTCGAACATCATCGAGGTCCAGCGCGGCGCGTCGGAAACCGGCTCGGCGTCGTCGCAGGTGCTTTCATCGGCAAAGGCGCTGTCCAGCGACAGCAGCCGCCTGCGGTCCGAGGTCGGCAAGTTCCTCAGCAGCGTGCGGGCCGCCTGACGCCGATCTCCCGGGCCGCCGGCGTCCCGCCCCTCGGGCGCTGGCCCTCCGGCCCGAGGCGACCGCGCATCCATTCGGGCAAGCCCAGCTCGCTCGCCACGCTTCTCGCATGCAAGAGCCTGCGTTCTGACCGGATCAGAACGGAGGCTCTGCTTTTGGTCTGGAGTTTTGTCGTGCGCGAGCCGCCGGCCGCCGCGTGAGCTTGTTCGGTCCTGACTGAAGCCGAACCGAAACTCCAGCTTCTCTTTTGGCGCCTTTCGGTCTCCTCTCAACGACCGTCGTGGCGCAAACAAAAAGCCCGGTCTTGCGACCGGGCTCTTGCATTCGAAACTTGAAACGATCCGCTTAGGCGGCCTCGTCCGCGGCGACGGTGTCGTCGCCGTCGGTGTCATCGACCTCGTCGATATCGCCTTCGGCATCCGCCTCGCCGCCCTCGGCTTCGGCCTTGGCGGCGCCGCGGCGCGGGCTCTTGGCGAGCTGGCTCTCGATTTCCTTGACCGCTTCGGTCTCGGTCGAGTGCTGCACCACCGCGATCTCGCGCGACAGCCGGTCGAGCGCCGCTTCATAGAGCTGGCGTTCGCTGTAGGACTGTTCGGGCTGCGATTCCGAGCGATAGAGGTCGCGTACGACCTCGGCGATGGCGACGATGTCGCCCGAATTGATCTTGGCTTCGTACTCCTGGGCGCGGCGCGACCACATGGTGCGCTTGACGCGGGCACGGCCCTTCAGCGTCTCCAGCGCACGCTTGACCAGCGCGGGATCGGACAGCTTGCGCATGCCGACATTGGCGACCTTGGCGGTCGGAACCCGCAGCGTCATCTTGTCCTTGATGAAGTTGATGACGAACAGTTCCAGCTTGGCGCCTGCGATCTCCTGCTCCTCGATGGCCAGGATCTGGCCGACGCCGTGAGCGGGATAGACCACGAATTCGTTGGCCTTGAACCCCTGGCGCTGGGTCACGACCTTCTTCTCTTCCACCTTCGGGGCGGCGACGGGCTTGGCGGCAACGACGGGCTTTGCCGCAGCCACCGGCTTGGCAACAGTCTTCGGAGCAGCGGGTTTGGAGGCAGTTTTCGCAGCAGGAGCCTTGGCGGCGGGTGCTTTCGCCGCTGGTTTTGCAGTCTTATGTTGCATTTCGCTTCTTTTCTTGGAGGACTTTGCAGCCGATACCGCCTTGTGAGCCCTTGCGGGCGCCCGGACACGGCTCTTGGATGCGCTGCGACTTGCCGCCGCGGCTTTCTTGGTCAGTTTGGAAGCACTCGTTTTACGCGTTTTCTGTGACACAGCCTGCGCGCGGAACTGCCACGCCCCTGTTCATTGGTTTTTCATGGGAACCCAGAGGGGCCATAAGCGGGCTGACGGGGTTCGCGAGAACGGTGCCAATATAGCACATTTCCCGCAAAAATCAATGATTTACAGCTTTTGGGGGGCGTTTTTTGACTTGTGCGCCGTTATTAGGGTTAAATTAGGGCCGCTATGCTGCCTTACGCGGTTAGTCTCCGGTACCGGGCTTCGGAGAAAAATATTTCTCAAACTTGCCCTCAACGCCGTCAAAATCCTTGGCGTCGGCAGGCGACTCCTTCTTCTGGGTGATATTCGGCCAAGCCTTGGCATATTCCGTGTTGAGCGACAGCCACTTTTCCAGACCCGGCTCGGTGTCCGGCTTGATGGCGTCCGCCGGGCATTCCGGCTCGCACACGCCGCAGTCGATGCATTCGTCCGGATGAATCACCAGCATGTTCTCGCCCTCGTAGAAGCAGTCTACCGGGCAGACCTCGACGCAATCGGTATATTTGCACTTGATGCAGGCTTCAGTGACGACGTAAGTCATCCAAGGCTCCGGAACGGTTCGTTTTTCTCGGCGAGTTGCGGGCTGTTTTCTTGACAGTTTTGTTGGCTTGGTCGTCGGCTTGCCTAGCGCAGGAACTGCAGCACCGCAAGGGAAGCCGGGCCACGCCGGTCAGCGTTTTTTGCGCAAGTCGTTGCTTGGCGAGATAGTCATTTTGGCCGCGCTTGCAAATCCTCGAACAGCACCCGGGCTGCCGCCGCATCGCCCCGCCGCTCGGAGAAGCCGATCACCTTGAGCAGGCGCACCTCGCGGTCCAGCCCGATGGTCAGCACGTCGCCGCATTTGACGCTGTGGCCGGGCGCGGTCTCGCGCACCCCGTTGATGCGGACATGGCCGGCCTCGACCAGGGCCGCGGCGCTGCTGCGCGCCTTGACCACCCGCGCATGCCACAGCCATTTATCGAGGCGCTGACGGTCCGTGGGCCTGGTCCTTCCGACGCGTGCTGTTCATGCGAACCGGTCTCCACCCCGTTCGACGACGCGACGTCAATCCTTGCGATTGGCCGCGAGTTGCTCCTTCAGCGCCGCGAGCTTTGCGAAGGGCGAGTTGGGATCGACCGCGCGTTCGCGCTCGCGCGGCGCCGAGGAGGCGTAGGGACGGTGCGCCGGCCCGTGCTCGCGCTTGTCGCGGCCGCTCTTGTCGCGGTCGCGTCCACCGCGCTCACGGTCGCGGTCGCCGAACTTGCCCTTCTGGTCGCGCTTGTTGTCGCGATCGCGGTCCTTGCCAAAGCGCTCGCGCGGACGATCTTGGTTGCGGTCGCGCGGCTCCTGGCTGCGGTCCTGGCGTTGCTCTTGACGTTGCTCGCGGCCGTCGCGCGCGGGCGCGCCCTCGGCAGCGGCCTGCACGGGGGCCTGCTCGTCGCGTTTGCGGAAATCGCGGCGGCCGCCCTGGTGACGATGCCGCTCGCGCCTGTCGCTGTCGGTAGCGTCGCCCGCCGCTGCCTGCTCGCCCGGCTTGCGATCCTGCGGACGCTGATGGTGGCGATGACGCGGCTTGCGGTCGTCCATGCGGCCGCCGGGACGCCAGACTTCGATCAGCTGCGGCTCGGCTTCGGCTGTCGCAGCCTCGGCGGTGGCAGCAGCTTCGGCGGCTGGCGCGTCGGTTGCCGCGGCTTGCTCCGGAGCGGCGTCTACAACTGCCGCTTCAGCAGGCTCGATCTCGCTGCTCGCAACAGGCTCGGCAGGCGCTTCGGGACGTGCGGCGTCCTCGTGGGCCGGCTCGGAAGCGGCCTCGATCGCAACCGGCGCGTCGGCAGCCGCCTCGTCCGGCACGGCCGCATCGGCCGCTTCGACCGCGTGTTCTTCGGCAGCGTGTTCTTCGGCCACGTGTTGTTCGACAGCCGGCCGGGCTTCGGCGGGCTCCTCGCTCGCGGCCGATATCGGCGACACCATCGGCAGCAGGCCGGCCGAGGGCGCGGGATCGCCGGACATCGCATGCGCGATGGTTGCGTCGGCCGGCGCCGACGCAGGCGCCTCGGCCGCGCCGTCTGCGGCCGGCGTCTCGGACGCGGCGGCCTCGTTCACGACGGCCGGCTTCGCCGCCTCCTTCGGCGGCACCGGCGGGCGGCGCTCCATGCGGTAGCCGAGCGCGCGCAGGATGGAGGCGAAATCCTCGCCGGCCGACCCCGTGAGCGAGGTCATCGCCTGCGTCACCACGAAGCCGCGGCCGTCGAAGGCGCCCGTGGGCTTCTCGCCCTGCGAATTCTCGCGCCAGGCCAGCGCCGGGCGGATCAGATCGGCCAGCCGCTCCAGGATATCGACACGCACCGCGCGCTCGCCGCATTGGCGATAGCCGAGCACGCGATAGGCATCGCGCGGCAGGGTCTTGTCGACCGGAAACGAGGTGCGCCCCGAGGAGGCCATATGCTGCGCGCCGGAGACGGCGGCGAGATCGACATTGTCGTGCTTGAGCGCCCACAGCAGCGAGGCGAGCGAGCGCGCCGCGGGCTTGAGCAGCCCGGGGAAATAGATGTGGTAGGCGCCGAAGCGCACGCCGTATTTGCGCAAGGCCGCGCGCGACGGCTGGTCGAGATCCTTCATCTCGGCGGCGATCCTGGCGCGCTCCAGCACGCCCAGCGCCTCCACGAGCTGGAAGGCGATGCCGCGGCCGATGCCGGTGATGTCCTCGGCCCTGGAGAGCTCGAACAAGGGGCCGAGCAGCTTCTCGACATGGGTCTTGAGCCACAGGTCGAGCCGCGCCTGCACCTTTTCGCGCGAGGCGCCGGTCAGCCGCTCGTCGGCGATGATGCGCAGCCGCGGATGCAGCGCGTCCTCGGCGGCAACGAGCTTTGCCACCGCATCGCCGGTCCAACGGATGGTGCCGTCGGAGGTGAGCACGAATTGATCGTCGGGCGCAGAGCCGAGCTTCTCGGCGCGCGCATCGATCTCGCGCGCCAGCACCTGCTGGGCCGCCGCCTGCAGCGCCTTGGCGTCGGAGCCGGCTTCCGCCGCGTCTGGCGCAAAGGTGAACCCGTCGAGCCGGCCGATCGCATGCCCCTCGACGACGACTTCGCCGGTCTTTCCGATTTCCGTATTCAAAACCACGTTCTCCCGCAGGCGGCGCATCAATACACTGGTACGGCGATCAACGAAACGCTCAGTAAGCCGTTCATGCAGCGCGTCCGACAATTTATTTTCGACCTCGCGGGTAATCCCCTGCCAATGCTCCGGATCCGCAAGCCAGTCCGGGCGGTTGGCGACGAAGGTCCAGGTGCGAATCTGGGCAATCCGACCCGACAATGTGTCGATATCGCCATCGACCCGGTCGGCCTGGTCGACCTGGGCGGCGAACCAGCCGTCCGGAATGCGCCCCTGCTTCATCAGGTAGGCATACAAAATGGTCACCAATTCGGCATGCGCCGCCGGCGACAGCTTTCGGTAGTCGGGTATCTGGCAGGCGTCCCACAGCCGCTCCACCGCCGCCTTGCCATGGGCCATGTCGCGCACATCGGCGTCGCGGGCGGCGTGATCGAGCACGCGCAGATCTTCCGCGATCGGCGCCCGGGTCAGCGCCTCGTGCCCGGGTGACAGCGCCAGCGACACCTGCAGCGCGCCGAGGGAGGAAAAATCCAGCTTGGAATTGCGCCATTGCAGAACTTTTACACTGTCGAACGTGTGGTTCTGCAAAGCATTCACCAGTTCCGGCTCGAACGGCGCGCAGCGGCCCGTAGTGCCGAAGGTGCCGTCGCGCACGGCCCGGCCCGCGCGGCCTGCGATCTGCGCGAATTCGGACGGATTGAGCCGGCGGAACTGGTAGCCGTCATACTTGCGGTCGGAGGCAAAGGCGACGTGGTCGACGTCGAGATTGAGGCCCATGCCGACCGCGTCGGTGGCGACGAGATAATCGACATCGCCGTTCTGGAACATCGCCACCTGCGCGTTCCTGGTGCGCGGCGACAGCGAGCCGAGCACGACGGCCGCACCGCCATGCTGGCGGCGGATCAGTTCGGCGATGGCGTAGACCTCGTCCGCGGAGAACGCGACGATCGCGGTGCGGCGCGGCTGTCGCGTGAGCTTGCGATCGCCGGCAAAGGTGAGCTGCGACAGTCGGGGCCGGGTCACGATGGAAGCGCCGGGCAGCACGCGCTCGATGATCGGGCGCATGGTGGCTGCGCCCAGCAGCAGCGTCTCGTCGCGGCCGCGGCGGTTGAGCATGCGGTCGGTGAAGACATGGCCGCGCTCGAGATCGGCGGCGATCTGGATCTCGTCGACGGCGAGGAAGGAGACGTCGAGATCCCGCGGCATGGCCTCCACGGTCGAGACCCAGTAGCGCGGATGTTTCGGCTTGATCTTCTCCTCGCCGGTGACGAGCGCGACCGCCTCGCTGCCGGCGCGGTCCACGATCTTGTTGTAGACCTCGCGCGCGAGCAGCCTCAGCGGCAGGCCGATCATGCCGGAGGAATGCGCCAGCATGCGCTCGATCGCGAGATGCGTCTTGCCGGTGTTGGTGGGGCCGAGCACGGCCGTGACGCCGGAGCCCGGAGCGCGCTCCGCGTGGAACGAGGACGATGAAGAGAAGGCCATTAATTCTCGAGGTGCTGTGGTCGCCGAAGCCTAGCGCTTCTCAATGCAGAATACTCGACAAGAAGATGGGGAGCGTCCTCGCCAATTGCGAATGCGCGAAGCAATTGAATCTGTTCCACATTGTGACGCCCTGGGCCGCCGGATTTAAGCTCTGGAACGAGTCCGGAACGAATGGGGCCCGAATCGCCGACTCCACCTGATTTCCCGATGCGTTCACCGCAACATCTCGCTTCGGAACCGGCAAGCGGCACTAGATGAGGTTTCCGCAAGCTCCGCAAGCGGCGCGAATCCTTAAGATTTGTCGACATCGCGAGTCGAATCAGAAGCAAGCAAGAGTCAATGGGGATTCGAACGTCAGCATTTGATCTCAGCCCTCTCCGCTCCTCATGCCCGGGCTTGTCCCGCCTGCGCGGCCGAAGCCGCTTCGGCGAGGCGAAGGCAGGACAAGCCCGGGCATGACGGCGGAGAACGTGGGAACTACCGAGGCCACCTGCTCCGTCATTCCGGGGCGATGCGCAGCATCGAACCCGGAATCTCGAGCTTGTGGCGCGAGAGGCTCTTCAACGCGCGGCCCACGCTCTCGATCGTGTGGCGCGAGCTTCTCCGCCGCACAAACGCGCACCGACGTTCGCTCGCTTGCGCGAGCGCCCCGCAACCGCGGCCCCGACAGCGCTACTGCGTCTTCGGCGAATGCGGATTGGCTTGCGCGACGAACTGCGTCGCTTCCAGCATTGCGGTTCCGAGCGGCGTCGGCACCACCATGCGGAACGGCACCAGGAAGCGGGTGCCGGGAATCGGCGCGAAGGCGATCTCGATATTGCGCGCCGACTGCAGATATTTGATCACAGGACGGTCGGGGATGTAGCCCGCGATCGCCTTGAAGTAGATCGCGCAGACCACGACCGGCCCGTAATAGCCCTTGTCCGCCCGCACCGTTTCCATGCGCTTGAAATCGAGCGTCAGGTCATAGCGCATGCGGCCGTCGAAGACGGCGGCGCCGGTTCGGCAGGCCTCCGGCGTCACCGGATCGCCATTGCCGGGCACCCGCAGCAGCGACGCCGTCATCGGATCGAACACGTTCTTCTTGTGCGCGTCGGTGACGGGAACGCGGTCGGGATCGACCGGCGGGGTCGGGTCGATGCCGCTCTCCTTCACATTGCCGTTGGCCAGCGTGATGTGGATCGCCTCGGTCTTCTTCGAGGTTGTGGTGGAGGCGGAATAATTGGTCGCGATCAGCGCGCCGTTGACGACGCGGCCCTGCGCCGCGCCCGTGCCCGAGCCGTTGGAGATCGCCTTCAACAGCCCCGTGGTGCCGCCGAAGGCCGAGGCGCTGTACTGGTCGTCGCCGATGTCGATGGTCCAGGAGCCGCGCCCGACCGGGATGCCGGCCAGCGTCGCCACATATTGCGCATCCAGGCGGGCCTGGGCGTGCGCGGGCGCCTGTCCCAATGCGACAAAAAGCAAGCCTGTGCAGAGACTTAAGCACCTTGCTGTGGCTGGGCGAGACGAAATCCTGCTGTTTGTCGTCACTGAATGGCGGTCCTGTCGTCGGCGCGTTGCAAACTCATCAATGCAAGGTCATGAAGCAAGAAATGGGGTCATAATGAGCGAGGTCATGATCGTTGCCCGGCCCCGTTTGAGCCGAAATGAAGACCTTGGGCCGAAAAAAGCCTTGCCGGGAACTTGCCTCTGGCTCGAAGATCGGCGGCGAATGTGCCCTTTATATGATGCTTAAGCGCTGGAAATGCCTGCCGGATCGGGCGTTTTCCAAAGCGTTTTGGCAGATGTCAAAACCTTGACGGCAGGCGCGTTGCGCCCTATACGTCCCGCGCTCCCGGTAAGGACGAGACGATTTTTGACCCCTGCGGCGGCCCCTCATGACGGGCTTCAGCCTTGGCGGGGATGGAAGAGGATTTTGACATGTCACGGCGCTGCGAACTCACGGCCAAGGGTCCCCAGGTGGGCCACAGGGTCAGCCACTCCAACATCAAGACCAAGCGGCGCTTCCTGCCGAACCTGTGCAACGTGACCTTCATCTCGGACGTGCTCGGCCGCAACGTGCGCCTGCGCGTCTCGACCAACGCGATCAAGAGCGTCGACCACAATGGCGGCCTCGACGCCTTCCTGCGCAAGGCCAAGGCGGACAACCTCTCGCCGCGGGCGCTGGAGCTGAAGCGCCAGATCGAGAAGAAGACCGCAGCAGCCGCGCCGGAGCAGAAGGCGAGCTGAGAGTTATAGGGCTGGGGCTAGGGGCGTGTAGCGTCTAGTCGCGTAGCTTGAGTTGAGTTTGCGTTGCGGCCGGGTCGGAAGACCCGGCCGTTTCTGTTTGTTAAGCAGCCTCGCGTCCAGTCACTGGGCTGATCTTCTCCAACTCCTTCCCAATCCGGCTTTTCGCCGTTCGCATGTCGAACTCATTTTGCAAGTTCAGCCACAGTTGCGCGGACGTGCCGAGTGCCTTGCCGAGCCGCAGCGCGGTATCGGCCGTGATCGAGGTTTCCTCGCTGGCAATTCTTTCGATGCGCGTGCGGGGAACGCCACACGCCTTCGCGAGCGCGCCGGCCGACAGGCTCAAGGGAATCAGGAATTCCTCTCGGAGAACTTCGCCCGGATGCATCGGAGGAAGCTTCTTGGCCATTTTTAACTCTTAGCTTCACTAGTAGAACCGTCCAAAATAGCGAATAGATCGCCTTGAGTTGGAGGCGCGTCGGTGGACAAAATGATCGGGCTTCGCGACAGCCCAAAGATTTCGGCAATAGCGTCAACGTTAGTTGTCAGATGATGGTCGGTCGAAGCCCAGCGCCATTTTGCCGCGTTGCCACTTGATGCAGTACGCTGACGCAAATCGTCGATATACTTGTCTCCGACGCTGTAAGCTGGTCCCGCGAAATAGGCTTGCGCTGTCAGCGAATCCGCAACGGGAAATATGGCTTCATATCCGTAAGGCTTTTTGACCGACGTTCCTTTCGCAACCGCATAGATGGATGACGTTGAATACCGGAGATGTGCCGAAGGTGTGCGGCGTTGAGGCTTCTCAATTGGCGAGGTATCGAGCGCATAGTCTCCGAACATTGGAGTTCTGAGCAATGCGCCTGGATTCGAAATCAGCCTCCGATAAAGCGATAGATCAGTTCGGGGATACTCCTTGACATCGCCCGGCTTCAATTTGATTTGCGTCGGAAATGAACTCAAGGCGAGCGCAAAGCCCATCCACCGATGCAGGCTCGGAAAATCCGCGATGTGCTCCGCAAGAACTTCTACAAACTCATCCTGCGCATCGCCAATCGATGTCTCCAGAGCCTTGAAATCAAGCACGAGGAAGCACCTCATCGGCTCGCAATCTAAATCGGTAAGAAGACTGCCTAGATCAATCTGAAAGGTCGGACTGTCCAAGTGCCCCGCCTGAACTCTAATGCAGACGGGTAACGCAGGATTCCAATCGAGAAATCTACGACAAGCCCGACGATATTCTGACGAATGATCGAGAGAGATCGCAGGACAGGCCAGCGCACCGGCCAGTCGCGCGCGCTCGAGTAATTCCGTCAATGGATGTCCAGTGAGTCCTCGCTTGTGCGTTTCATCGTCGATGCATCCGGCATCTACAAAGGCTACGCGATTACCCCAAACCTCCTTCAAACGACGGCCAAACAGTTTGATGTGTTCGGTCGGCGCTAGGGGCCGTTGTTCCTCATGATCAAAGTCACCCGCCGGAGGCATATCGAAGAGCACATGCAATCGACTCGGCCCCGACCTATAGGTCGCCAATGCAGAGCGCTCCCCTTGTTTCCAGCGTAAGATGGCCAAAAGGTCGGTGTGTCGATAGGCGGTCATCTGAAGCACTTAGTCCTCCCAATATCCTGCCAAAGACATCGCCTTTCGCAAGGCACCTTGACCGATAAGATCGCTGAACAAGCTCCAATCCTTGCGCTCTCGTCGAATACGCCCCGCCACGACAGCGCTGGATATGCCTCGCTCTTTTGCAAAAAGCACAACCTGATCTTTGACCTTCGTAAAGCGAACAAAAGACTTACGCCAGACTTCGTTGGCTATAAATGCGCTCTCAGCAAAGTCGTCTGCCTCGTCCTCTAGCCCGCTTACTGCCGAGCCACCCTCCTCATCGAAGAAGCCCTCTTGCAGTCCGCGGTCCCGGTGAAGGAAGATGTGGCCGAGTTCATGCATCAGAGTGAACCAGAAGTTGTCGAGCCGGTCATGACGTAATGTTAGTCCGATAACAGGTGTTTCGCTGTTCAAAAGCATAGCTGCACCATCGAGAAAGGTACCAGGCAGATGACGCTCAAAAATCGTAATCACGCCGTGCTGCTCGAGCGTCCTAATCGCTTCTACAGGGCCATTCTTTTGCGTGCTCAATTCAACTAATTTTGAAACGAGTCCTTCCTCGGAGAAAGCAGGTGGCGGTTTGATCTCTACAATTGATCGGGCTCGATGAAGGACCTGCGCCTTCCAGGCAAGCAGAGCATATTCGTCTTGGTTCGAATCGAATCGAACATGCTGCCTATGCAGCGCCTGTGCGCTTAGTGATTGAGACACGAAGACGGCAGCAAAATCTATGTCGCTTAGGGGACCGGTGATGTCTTCAGGAAGACGCATGCGATTCAACCAGCCTCTTTTCTTCATCTCTTTAATCGGAAGACGCGAGGCGTCGAACCCTGCCTTCAAGTTGGGCGCAACTTTATCCTGCAGGCTATCGTTTCTCGATTCGAAAAACGCTACGAGGTCGAGATGGAGTGCTTCTGCTACTTCGGCAACTCTCATTAGATTTGCCGTCTGATAGCGCTCCTGTTCATAGCGTTGAATCTGTTGCTCCTTCATACCCAGCCGCTCGGCTAACGCCCGTTGCGAAAGCCCTTGAGAAATTCGCGCTTCGATCAGACTTTGGCCCATCTCTCTAATGGATGCAGGAAAGAGTCGCTTAACGCGGCCAGAGCGCAGATTTTCATATTCTGCGATTTGAGAATCGAGATCCTTAAGCTGCTGCTCTAATGAGCTTCGCTGCGCAGAAATGATGACTGGATCGAGTCCCTGCCTTAGTCGATCGATTTCTTTGAATTCACGAAGAGCATTTCTGAAGCGCTGCGCCTCACCTTTTGTGATTCTATATTGTCGTTCGTTTGTAATCATGGCTTATGCCGCCAAACTCTTCAAATCGATACCTAAGATTCCTTTCGCCTGCCCCGTCAGCTTCTCCTTTTGAAAGAACTCAAGGAACGGTTCTGCTCCTCCATTCAGGCCACTCGCGATAAACATCTCTCCTCGATATTTCTCCTTTTGGGCTGCGCGTCCGTTGCTGAAGTCGAGCAATACCGGATCAAGCAAATCGGCGACCACATTGGTTGGATCCCAGCACCCATCGAAATCGTTTGGTTTAGGCTTCTCGGTCACGAAGCTACCGTCCAGATACATTCGCTCGCATCTTGCACGACAGAGCGCTGCAGCTACCGCAAGCACACCGTCGAACAACCACGCGCGTTGAGACGTCTTAGCGAAGCGAGCGCCTATTTCGTCACACGACGCCCAGTGAATACCCGGCGGCAGAACGCCGAACGGCACGCCGCGTAGTTGCACGAATGCTGGAATCATAACACAACAATATCGTTGTGTCTATTACGCCGCAAGGGATCGACCTAAAGCCGGCGACTCATGAACATAGCAGTTATTTCAATCATTTAGCCGAGATCAGCCTAATGTTCTTTGGCCTGGACGGCGTCCCCGTCGCCCCCTCACCCCTCCTTCGCGAACCCCGCGATCGCCTTGATGATCGGTGAGCGCCAGGAGGCGGCGGTGGCGAGCATCCAGCACTCGTACTGGAAATCCGCTTCCAGCATCACCTCGACCAGCTCGCCGCGCTTCAATTCGTCGGCGAAGACGAAGCGCGGGCCGCGGGCGACGAGGCTGGTGTCGAGCGCCATGCGCTTGACGAGGTCGTAGTCGTCGGAGAGGAAGGCTTCGAGGTTGGGCTTGTGCTGGCTGCTCGTCGCGCCCAGCCAGGTCTGGATATCAGGCGTCAGCCCGGCGCTGGCGAGCGGCAGGCGCATGAAGTCGGGCGCCGACAGCGGCGCGGATTGCAGCGCGGGATGGCCGGGGCGCGCCACCACGATGTAGCGGTCCTCGAAGATCTTGACGCGGATGAGATCGTGCTGAGATGCGGCGATCTCGCGGTGGCAGAACACGATGTCGAAGGTGCCTGCGCGCAGCGCGCGCATCATCAAATTCGGGCCGGCATAGCGGGTCGATATCTGCAGCCGCGGGAAGGCCTGGGCGGCCTTGCGGATCACCTTCGGCAGCGGATGCAGGCGCGTCGCGGGCCCGACCGCAATGCGCAGCCGGCCAGCTTCGCCGCGCGCCATCTGCTCGAGCTCATGGCTCAGGCTGGTGACATTGCCGAGCAGCGCTGCGGCGTGATCGGCGACAAACTGGCCGTAGACCGTGGGGCGCGCATTGGCGTTGCTGCGCTCGAACAGGAGCACGCCGAGCTTGCTCTCCAGCCGGCCGATGCTCTTGCTCAGCGTCGGCTGCGCAATGCCGAGCGCCTTCGCCGCAGCAGAGAAACTGCCGGCGCGGCAGATGGCAACGATCTGTTCGAGATGGCGCAGCTCCATGCCCGGACCATAGCAGAGGTGCGGACGGCGACAACGAGGGGCAAGTCGGTTATTCGCGCAGGCACGAGGTCCGGGAGCGCGGCGCGCATCGATGTGTCCCCGAGAGCGAGACCCCTCACCCGGAACGCATCCTTCGATGCGTTCCGGCCTCTCCCGCAAGGGGAGAGGCGAAGCGTCCGTGCGGCGCGATTCCCTCGCGCTCACGCCCCACTGATTTGCCCGACGGGTGCGCTTCGCGAAATCCTGTCAAGGCTTGCGTGCGAAAATATTTCCGTTTTTCGGAAACCCGAATCAGTCGTATGGTGCGCGCATCCCGCCTTTCGCAGAGGGGCGTTTCGCGATCGTCACGAGATGTGAGGCGGGGATGCGATGGACGCGAAGCTGCTGTACTTGACGAGCGGCGGCCTTTGCGGACGGCGAAATCGTGTGGTCCTGGCGCCCCAAAGGCTCGGCGCTAAGTTGGCGATGATGCTTCGCATCACGCCGATGACGGTGGCAATCGGCAAGGTTCACCGGGGAGATCACGTATAAGCCGTAACCCATCGCGCAGGGAAGGCCGGTTGTCACCGCCTGTACCCTAGGTTTTCGCGCTCTTTGCGCAATTTTCTGCGCGGGAGCCCCGGGTGCAGCGGCCATCCGGTCTTCCCTGCGCCCTCTGTTCTCGAAGAGGGTGATCGACGATGCAAAGCTCGGGCAAAACGCGCCGCGAGGATGCTGGCGTGTGGCTCTTCACATCGTCATGCTGGCAAGCGCCGGTCCCCAGGATCACAAGGCAACGTCGTTGTGCGAGCTGGTCGTTACCTCGCTCTTCGCCAAACTGCTCCCTGGGGGTATGGGTCCTGGCCTTCGCCAGGACGACGAGGAGACGCCGGTCTCTCTCCCTCTCCAGGCCCGCCGACGCGGCAAGCATGCCTCCTCGATACGGCGGGATGCCTCTCCTATCGCGCTTCACGCCTTACCCCGATCGGCATGGCGATCAGCGCGCTCAGCATCAGCGAGACGCCGGCGGCGGCGAGCGCGACGGAGAAGCTGCCGGTATGGGTCTTCACCACGCCGAAGAAATAGGGCCCGACGGTGCCGCCGAGATTGCCGGCACCGTTGATCAGCCCGATGCCGACGCCGACCACGCTCGGCGGCAGCACCTCGCCGGGCAGGGTCCAGAACGGGCCGAAGCGTCCCAGGAACAGGCCGATCGCGAGCGAGAGACAGATCACCGTCGCAAGCGCGCTGGCGCCGGTCGCCTGCATGAGCAAAAGCGGAAGGCCGCCCGCCGCGGTCATCGCGATCATGTGCCATTTGCGTTCGCGCAGGCGATCGGAGCTGAAGGCGACCGCAACCATCAGCACGATGCCGAGCAACGACGGCAGCGCGGCGAGCAGGCCGACCGTGCCGATGGAGAAGCCGCTCTCCTTCAACACGCTCGGGAACCAGAAATTGACGCCCCACTCCGCCATCAGCGCGAAGAAGTTGTAGAGCGCGAGCAACAGCACGCTCGGATGCACCAGCGTCCGCAGCCAGTGGCCGGCGATCCGCACCGTGGCCTCATCCTCCGCGGCGAGATGCATGACGAGCTCGGCGCGCTCCTCATTCGACAGCCATTTTGCCTGCTGCGGCCGGTCGTCGATCGCCCACCACCAGACCAGCGCCCAGAGAAAGCCGGGCGCGGCCTCGATCACGAACATCCAGCGCCAATGCGAATAGGACAGGATGAGGCCGGAGATGGGACCGGCGATCATCGGCCCGATCGGCAGGCTGAGCAGAAACAGCGCATTCGCCCGCGCCCGCTCGGGCCGCGTGAACCAGTTGCGGATCAGGACCAGGATGCAGGTGAGCACGCCGCCTTCGGACAGGCCGAGCACGAAGCGGTTGACGGCAAGCTCGGTCGGCGTGTGCACCAGCGCCGTGGTCAGCGACACCGAGCTCCACAACAGCATCAATCCGAACAGCACGCGCTTCGGGCTCCAGGTCGAGGCGAGGCGGCCGGCCGGAATCTGCAGGATGATATAACCCCAGAAGAACAGGCCGGTGGCGAAGCCGAGCGCGGCCGGCGTCAGGTTGAGATCCTGCCGCACGAACGGCGCGGCCATCGACAGGTTGACGCGATCGACATGGGCGAGCACGTACATGACAAAGGCGACGCCGAGAATGCGCACCCAGCGATTGCGCGTGATCGGCGCACGCAGCCCTCGCACCTCGCGCGAGGCGGCCGGTGATGGCCCCGCGGACCCAGGGCCCGCGACGTGCCCGTCGAGCGCCCGCAACGAGTCGGCGCTCACGAGATCAGCCCGGTCGGTACCGGCGTGTAGAGCTTCCTGGTCGGCAGGTTCGCCATCACCTTGTCTGGTCCGCCCTTGCTCTCGATCAGCAGCCGCTGCGCCTCGTTGGCGCGGCGGTCCTCCTCCTCGGGATCGACGATGCTGCGCAGCTCTGCCTCGAGCTCCTTCACGGTGGCGGCATAGTCCGGCCGCGCGGCGAGATTGGTGCTCTCCTCGGGGTCGGCTTCGAGATCGAACAGCTCCGGCGCGAAGCGGACATAGTAGATCAACTTGAAGCGGCCCTTGCGCAGCATGTACGACGCCGACGGCGAGCCGGCGGCGTGATATTCGGAGAACACGATGCGGTCGCGGTCCTCGGGCCTGTTGGCGAGCGCAAACAGCGAGCGGCCGGGCACGCCGTCGCTGTCCGCCGACAGCCCGACGCAATCGAGCACGCTGGGATAGGCGTCCGCGAGCGAGGCCGGCGTCGCCGAGGTCTTGCCGGCCGGCACGCCCTCGCCCGCGACGATCAGGGGAATCGCGACCGCTTCCTGGTAGTGGTTGGACTTGCCCCAGAAGCCGCGCTTGCCGGCGTTCTCGCCGTGATCGGAGGTGTAGAGAATGCGCGTGGAGTCGCGCAGGCCCGCGGCATCGAGCGCGCTCAGCACGCGGCCGACCTGCGCATCCATGAAGCTGATCAGGCCGAGATAGGCCGCCAGCGCCTTGCGCTGGTCCTCCGGCTTCGGCGCGCCGCCGCCGAGCAGATCGGCGAGCCAGGGATGCGGCACATAGCCGGTGCCGGGGCCATATGTCGGATCGGGCATCTGGTCGACCGGGTAGAGATCGAGAAACTCCTTCGGCGCGATCAGCGGATAATGCGGCGTGACGAAGCTGACGAACAGCACCCAGGGTTGCCGTGTCGGCTGCTTCGCCTGCGCGACATCGGAGATCCATTGCACCGCGATGTCGGCAACGCGGCGGTCGTAGCGCGTGTATTCGCTCTCGCCTGCGGCGGCGGCTTCGGGGATCGCCGCACGCCGGCGCGGCGGCGGCACGAAGTCCGGAAACTGCTTGCGGATCGAGAGCTGGATCATGCCGACGCCGTCGGTGATGTGCATCGGGATGTGCTGCTTGTCGAAGCCGCACGGATCCTCCTCGCGGCGATAATGCAATTTCCCGATCGACTCGACGCGAATGCCGGCGTCCTGCAGCCGGTGGCCCCAGCTCTTCACCCGCCCGTCATAGGCGATGGAGTTGTCCCAATATTCGATGTTGTGGACATAGCGGCCGGTGGCGAAGCTCGCGCGCGCCGGCACGCAGATCGGACATGTCGTGTAGGCATCGACGAACCGCGTCCCCCGCGCCGCGAGCCCATCGAGATTGGGCGTCTTGGCGAGCGGATGTCCGGCGCAGCCCATCATGCGGGCGTTGTGCTCGTCGGACATCAGGATCAGGAGATTCTGAGGGGTCAAGGCGGTCCTCCCTTCTGTGTTGCTGTGCGGCGCGATGCACCCGCGTTGCCGCGAAAGCTGCCACAGCGGGCCGGCGAGAGGACCGGAAATAAACGTCAGAGGGGTATAGCCCGAGGCTATCGCGGGATGATCGAACCGGCGTCGTCCGCGACCGCGCGTCTATTTCGGCCCCAGCCGCACCGCGTCGGGCCACGCGGCCGGCAGCTTGCCCGCGCCGTGCAGCGCCGCCTGCATGGCAACGATGTAGCCATAGGGCCCGAGCCCCGCGATCACGCCTTTCACTGCGGCGGAGAGGATCGAGTGGCGATGCAGTTCGTCGCGCGCGTGGATGTTGGAGATGTGGACCTCGTAGATCGGACCGTCGAAGATCTTCAGCGCGTCGAACATCGCGACCGAGGTGAAGGAGTAGCCGGCGGGATTGATGATGATGGCGTCGGCTTCGGCGCGCGCCGACTGGATGAGATCGACCAGCACGCCTTCATGGTTGGACTGGTGGAAGGACAGTTGCGCGCCGGCGAAGGCCGCGAACGCCTCGCACGAGGCCTTGATCGATTGAAGCGTGGTCGAGCCGTAGATGTGCGGCTCGCGCACGCCGAGCAGGTTGAGATTGGGGCCGTTGATGATCGTGATGCGCATGATGCCCTCCCGCGGACCGGCTGTTGCAATGGGCTGAAGCTTAAGGTGTGCCGGGGACCGTTCAACCGCACGATCAGCCTCCCATCAACCATGTTAAGGCAGGCGCGACATCGATGGGCCATCGTCGCGCCACGGCGCCGGCGCAGACCCGGATGGCGACCAGCCGGCGTGCCGGCCAGATTGCCGGCGGCCATCACAGGCAGACCAACCGATATGCGGGACGAACAGGACTCCCAGCCGGAAGCCGCAACGGGCATGGCGACACCGCGACGACGGCGCTGGATCGGCATCGGGCTTTCCATTCTCGCCCTGCCCGCGCTGGCCTTGCTCGTGCTGGCGCAGCTCTATCCCGACCGGACCGTCGCCCTGCTCGATATGCTGCTGCGGCCGCTGGTCGCGAACACCAGGCCGCCGGCGATGTTTGCAAGTGAGCTGGCGGCTGCGCGCGGGCCGGACCGGAACGAGATCAACCCGCAATTGACGGCGCGGCTGCAGCAGGACTTTCCTTTGGGCACGACGGAAGCCGCGCTGAAAAAGGCCCTGCTGGCGCAAGGCTTCAAGCCGGTGGAGGCACCGCGGAACTGCGTGCAGCCGGTGCAGAATGGCGAGCCGCTGCGCATCGACCGGCCGGTGGCGGTCTGTCCCCCGCAGGACCAGAGCAAGAGCCTGAAATATGAGTGGGGCAGCGGCGTCTGCCGCGCGACGGTCTGGATCCGCTGGTCGACCGACGCGAGCGAGGTGATCACCTTGCTCGACGGCTATTACAACGCGGTGTGCCCGTGAGACCCCGGGGAGCCAGACCCGATGAGAGCCGCCGCGTCCCGCACGCGTTGCGGCGCTTGTCGCGCGACGCCCTCGGCGACAATGCCTTGGTCTCGCGCGAGCGGACGGAGGGGATGCCAGGTCGCGCACCGGGATCTCCGGCCATGTGTCTGCGCGAGCGGCGCGCGGCCGTTCGTCGCGCGGGGCCGCGGCACGCCCGGGACGGCCCCGGCTACCACCTGCGAGGGTGTTAACACTACGCCTTAACCATTGATTAATTATGCGTTTGCGGGCGCGACGGCCGCAGCCTAGCGTCGGCCCCGCTGCTGCTCGTTAACTGACATTCTGGTGCGTGCCATGACTCGTAACATGTACGGCGCGATTGCCGCGTCTTTCGCCAGCCTCGCGCTCGCGCTCGGCCCCAACGCCATGGCGGCGGGATCCGGCGCCGGCCCGCGCGCGGCCTTCGCCGCGCCTCATCCCGCCGGAGCCGGCGCATTCCGGCATTTCCACCGGCACAACGGCATATTCACCTACTGGCCAGGCTATGACGACTCCGGCTACGGGCCGTCCGTCGGCGAACCGGCGAGCCCTGTCGCGCCGCCAACCTCGAACGACGTTCACTACACCTATACCTATGATGTCCCCTGGGATTGGGCCCATCGCCTGCCGCCAATGGTCGCGCCCTCCGACCACCCCTACGTGCCGGGTTGCCATGACGAAGCCGTCACCGTCCCCGGCCGAGGCGGCGCCGAGCGCATCGTCAACGTCACGCGGTGCTATTGAGCCAGGCGCGGGTCGCGCATGGCGCAGCCCGAAAATACAGATGGTGCGGCCCGAAAGCACAACGGCCCCTCCCGCGAGGGAGAGGCCGCTTGCCGTTCGATAACCAGGCTCTGATCGCCTCACACCGTGAGGCGATCAGGCACATTCAGGCTTCAGAAGTTGCGCTGGACGCGGGCCTGAACCATCAGGGTGTCCTGGTCCTTGAACTGGTAGAGCGCAGTCGGCATCGGAGCGGACGGCGTGAACACCGAGCTGCCCGACATCTTCTGGTCGAGGTGGAACCACTGCAGTTCGCCGGAGAAGGTCAGGTTCTTGACCGGGGTCCAGCGGGTGACGGTACCAAGCTGCGAGACGTTGAAGTTGGGGTTACAGGTATAAGCGCCTGTAGCGGTCGCAACCGCACCCTGGCCCGGATGGCTGACGGCGAAGGCTGCGCAATACATGGCGCTGGCCGTGCTGTCATAGCTCACGCCCGAATAGGAGCCGTAGACGCTGGTCGACCAGTAGGGATCCCAGTTGTGGTTGAACGCACCACGAACGCCCCAGGACGTGGTCAGGTGGATGGATCCGTCGCCGGCCGGCGACGGCAACCAGACACCATCCGTGGTCGCACCGAAGCCGACGCTGCCCGACGAGCCGAACTGGCCGGGGCCACCGCCGAACATCGCGAAGCTCGGCGAGGTCGACGAGGTCGCGATCACATATTTGGTCGCACCCTTGGCATAGCTGGCGTCGAACTTGATGTCGTCGCCGGCGCCGGTCGGGATGTTCTTGATGTTCAAGCCGATCATCGTGGCGTAGCCGAACTTCGATTCGGGATGGCCGGACAGGATCGAAGTGGTCGTGGGCGCCCCGCCCGCGGCGAGCGTGTTGTAGGACCCGTCGACGTAATGCGCGGCCGCGGACCACTGGAACAGACCCCAGGCCTGGTCGACCTTCACGTTGCCGACGATGTCGGGAACCTGCCAGCCGCCATAGGCGTTCGTGCCCGTTCCGGAGCCGCCGACGCCAAGTGACAGGTTGTAAAGCGGGGTACGATCCCAGACGGTCGGATCGTCGAGGCCGATCGAGGCCGACACGCCGTTGCCGAACTGCGCGGTGTACTGGATGTTGTTGACGCCGGTGTCGGTGTTCTGGCCGCCCATCAGGAACGACGAGTTGTTGCCCGGGAAGCCCTGCCAGGGCGTCGCGTAGGCGGAGGCCGATTTACCGAAGGTGAAGCCGGCGAACTGGATGAACACGTATTCGACCGCGACATAGCCGCCGCCGACGCCGTTGAGGACCGAACCGCTGAGGCCGCCGAGCGTGCTCGGTGTAGCGCCCACGGTCGAGGGATTGGACGAGCCGAAATTGTTGAACTGGAAGTCGCCCTGGGCAAAGGTGCGGACCAGGCCGTACTCGGTTGCGGTACGGGTGTCGACCGTCAGCGCCATACGCGAGCGCGAGATGAAATAGTCGTAGAAGCGATTGCCCTGACCGGAATCGCCGCTCCAGGCCGGCTGACCGTGGGCGCCGCCGCCGTTGATGGTGGTATCTACACGCAGATAGCCGCCGATCTTGATGCAGGTGTCCGTGCCCGGGATATACCAGAAGCCCGCGCCATAGAGGCTGCAGACCTTCACATATTCGACCGCCTTGGCCTTCAGCGGCAGATCCGCCGCGTAGGCCGATTGAGCCACAAACAACCCGGCGACGGTGCCGAGCAGGGCGAAGTTTTTGCTAGTCAACATAGCGTCCTGTCTTCTTGTTGGCGCGGACCATCAGGGACCGTCGCACTGATCAGATGACGCCTATCATAATCGACCGAGTTCCTCGGAAACAGACCGCAATATTGCAGCGCGATCGATTTTGGCCGAAGTGTGCCTTTGTCGTCACGTCACGAGAGCTTCATACGCGATAGCACGTAAAATTACGGATGCGTTAAAGCCACGCATGCCTTGAAAGCAAAACCCGCATGCACACACGAACGTGATTAACGCGTGATTGACCCGCGAGCGCTGCGCGATGCGCAGGCAATTTGTCGTTGCCGGCGACGACGGGAGATTTCCGCGCTCACCGCGCGGCTTCGAGGAACGCACGGCGCAATCCAATTGGCGCGAATCGTTTCGCGCGCGCTTGCGATGAGGGGCACCGGCTGCTTCGCCATAGCTGCTCCGCCATCATCCGCCCTGAGTCGAACATGGCTGAAAAAACCAAAGCGAGGCGGCGCTCCCCCGCCGCCTCGCTTCCCCTGCTTCCCCGTCAGGCCGCTTGGCCGAGGCCTGTATCGAGATGCCTCAGCCGCGGCAGCACCTCGTGCTTCAGCAGCCGTAGCGAATTGTGCCAGGCTTCGGGCTTGTGCTTGTAGTCGAAGCCGAACACGAGCAGCACGCCGAAGCCGCCGACCTCGTGCCAGATCTTCTCGATCTTGTCGGTAACGGTTGCCGGCGAGCCGACGATCCAGTTGTGGCGCGCGCAGTACTCGACATTGACGTCGGAATCGGCAACGTCAGGCGCGGCCTTGAGGTAATCCTTGAAGCCGAAATGACCGAGCAGCGGCAGGAAATATTCGCTCATCATGCGGCCCATCATGTCGCCGACCGAAAGCCGCCAGGCCTCATCATCGGTGTCCGCGACAAACACTTCGCGCACCAGCCGCCAGTCGCGGCGGTTCGGCTTGCGACCGGTCTTGGCGGCGCCCAGCTCGACCGAATCCCAGTGGCTGCCGACATAGGCCGGGTTGAGGTTGAGGCTCATCGGAATGAAGCCGCGCTCGCCGGCGAGCTTGAGCGTATCGGAATTCTTCGACAGGCCGGCAACGCCGATCGGCGGATGCGGCGCCTGCAACGGCTTGAGGTGCGGTTTGAGGAAGTCGAACATCACGTCCGGCTTGGTCACCGTCCAGTATTTGCCGGTATAGGTGAACGGCGCGGGATCGCTCCAGAGCTTCAGGATGATCTCCAGCGCCTCGCGCGTCATGTCGCGGTTCTGCCCGCTCATGCCGTCGACGTTGAACATCGCCCAGTCGCTCGGCAGCCCCGACGCGGCGACGCCGAAATTCAGCCGGCCCTGCGACAGGTGATCGAGCATGGCCACGCGGTTCGCGAGCTCCGCGGGATGATGATAGGGGAGCAGGAATCCGCCAGGTCCGATGCGCAGATTCCTGGTCTGGCGAAAACCTTCGACGACCAGCAGGTCGGGCGCCGGGTGCGGCTCCCAGGGCGCGGTGTGATGCTCGCCGATCCAAGCTTCCTGGTAGCCGAGCTCGTCCAGCCAGCGCAGCACCTGCAGGTCCCAATCGTGGCCTTCCTTCAAGCCACATTCCGGCGGATGCGACGGCATCGCGAAATAACCGAGTTCCATGGCCGTTTCCTCATCTGTTGTTTTGTCATGCGTCGGGCTGTGGCCGACGCTTGTTTTAATCAGCGGAAATACTCGCCGCGGTTGCGGCGGAATGATGGCTCCGCGCAGCGGCATCGATTTCGTCTCGCTTTTCGGGAGAAGCGAGCGATGTCTCCGCCGGAAGGCCGCCTTGCACGGCACATTTGTTGCATTCCTGCAGGGCAGCAACGGAGCCAGACCCATGACCAAGTCATTTCATCGCCGCAAATTTTTCAGCCTTTTGACAGGGGCAGGTGCCGGGCTACTGGCCGCGCCATCCATCTTGCGAGCAGAGGCCGCGCCGACCATGATCCGCGTCGGCACCTTGAAGCTGATCCATTCCATCGCGCCGTATTTCTATGAAAAATTCGTGCCCGCCGGCTACCAGGTCGAGGTACTGCCGTTCGAAACGCCGGCTGAATGCAAGAATGCCGTGATGACCAAATCCGTTGATTTCGGCGCCTTCGGCATCGCGGCTGCGATCCTTGGTGCTGCGGCCGGCGAGCCGGTCGTGGTGATCGCATCGACCTGCAATCGCGGCATGGCGATCATCGCGAAAAAAGATTCCGGCATCGCCACGCTGAAGGATCTGAAAGGCAAGCGCGTTGCGCTGTTTCCGGGCACCACGCAGGAGGTGTTTTTCCTGGAGCGGCTGCGCATGGAAGGCATGACCATCAAGGACGTCGAGACGGTGCGCGTGTCCTTCAGCGAGATGCATATTGCCTTGGCACGTGGCGACGTCGACGCCTATGTCGGCGCGGAGCCTGCGCCTGGCATTTCGATCTCGAGCGGCGTCGGACAGCTGGTGGAATATCCCTATTCGACGGCAATGGGCGCGCTCAACATGATGTTCAGCACCCATCGCGACACGATCGCCGAGAAGTCCGAGCTGGTGAAGGTGATGATCGGCATCCACCAGCGCGCGACCGACTATGCGGCCACTCACAAGGACGAGCTGGTCGCGATGGCGGCAAGCAAGCTCGGACAGAAGAAGGAGGCGCTGGAAGTCTCGGTGCCGAACGTGGAATTGAACTGGCGGCTGGGACCGAAGGAGATCGAAGAATCGAAGATCTACGCCGAGCACATGCTGGCCTTGAAGCAGATCAAGCGCATTCCCGACTTCGCAGCCCTTATCGACACCAGCTTTGTCGATGCAGTGAAGCCGACGTGACGTCGTGAGCACGCTGGCATCGGACACCGAGCAGCAGACAGTCGCGCCGGCGCGGGCGGCAGCGCCGATATGGCCGCACTTGCAGCGCTTCGTGCTGGCCGTCGCCTTTCCGCTGGCGCTGCTGGCATTCTGGCATTTTGCCACGGTAAACCGGCCGGGGAGCCTGATTCCGCCGCCCTATGACGTATGGCAGGAGCTCGAAGACCTCGCCATCGGCGGCATCAATGACGACGCCTATAGCCGCACACTGCACGTTCACCTCCTGGCCTCGATGAGCCGGGTCTATGGCGGCTTTGCGCTGGCGCTGCTGGTTGCGCTGCCCTTGGGCATGCTGATCGGACGGGTGACGCTGATCCGGCAGCTGGTGGATCCGACCATCCAGATCCTGCGGCCAATCCCGGTGACGGCCTGGCTGCCGCTCGCCATGATCATCTTCGGCCTCGGTCCGCGCTCGGCCTTCTTCCTGGTGTTTCTCGGCGCGTTTTATCCGGTCCTCGTCAACACCATCTTTGGCGTCCGCTCGGTCGAGCCGCGCCTGTTCGAGGCGGCAGCCATGCTCGGTTGCACAGGATCCGCGCAGTTCTTCCGCGTGGTGCTGCCGGCTGCCCTTCCCTCCATCTTCACCGGCATGCGTCTCGGCCTGGGCTTTGCCTGGGTGGTGATCGTGGTGGGCGAAATGACCGGCGTGCAGACCGGGCTGGGCGCCATCATCATGGAGGCGCGGCAGCTCTCGCGCACCGAGATCGTGATATCGGGCATGATCGTGATCGGCGTGTTCGGCTTCCTGTCCGATCAGCTGCTGATGCTGCTGGGAAAACGCCTGCTCGCCTGGAGCCCGTCGCATGGCTGAGGTGCCGATCCTCGAGCTGCGCAATGTCGGCAAGACATTCTCGCAGAACGGCCGCGCCATCGAGGCCTTGCGCGGCGCCAATCTGAGCGTGAGGAAGGGCGAGTTCATCTGCCTGATCGGCGCGTCCGGCTGCGGCAAGTCCACGCTGCTCAGGCTCGCCGCCGGCTTCGAGCCACCGACATCGGGCGAAACCCTGATGTGGGGCATGCCGATCGCAGGCCCGGGCCCGAGCCGCGGCATGGTGTTCCAGGATTACGGCCTGTTTCCCTGGCTCACCGTGCGCGACAATGTTGGCTTCGGTCCGAAATCGCGCGGACGCGGCAAGCGCGAGATCAAGCAGACCACGGAGCGCTTCATCGAGCTGGTCGGCCTGTCCAATTTCGCCGACCTCTATCCCCACCAGCTCTCCGGCGGGATGAAGCAGCGGGTGGCGATCGCCCGCGTGCTCGCCAATGACGCCGAGCTGGTGCTGATGGACGAGCCGTTCGGCGCGCTCGACGCGATGACGCGCGAGCGGCTGCAGGATGAGCTCGTGGAGATCTGGTCGCGCACCGGGCTGACGGTGCTGTTCGTCACCCATGCGATCGAGGAAGCGATCTTTCTCGCCGATCGCGTGGTGGTGATGTCGCCAGGCCCGGGACGGATCGATGGCGAATATGCGATCGACCTCAAACGGCCGCGCGAGATCGCCAGCGGCGAGTTCAACGAATGGCGGCGGCTGCTCGCTTCGAAGCTGCACAGCCATCATGGGCGCAAGGCCGGCTAACGCCCTACCGGCTCTAGGCGCGCGCCCGCGCGATTGCGCCCGCGACGATCTGCATGGCGACACCGACCGTCCAGCCCGCCATGATGAGATAGGTCCACAGGATGTGCGGCTGCTCGCGCAGGATGATGATGCCGACGGAAAAGAAGGCGGTGAGGGTGGCGAGGAAGGTGCCGAAGGCGCTCAGGAATTCCGCGGAATCCACCTTGGGCTCGGCAACATCGGCGTCGTGGAACGGCAGCGGCGGCGTGTCGATGCCGAGATAGAAGCCGATCGCGCCGAGGACCATCATGATCAGCAGAAAGCCCTGCGAGGTCAGCGCGCTGATGCTCGAGCCGACATGGGCGGACACGAACAGCCCGCAAGCCGCACCCGCCATCGCAAGCCCGAGGCGCTCCAGCAGGTGGGCAAATCTTCTGACTCGAGTACGCATGGCACACCTGGCTTTTCGACGCCAAGCTTAGTCCCTTTCCTCACGCTGAGGAACCGCCTTCCCGGCGCCGGTGCGGCATCTCATCGCGAAACAGGAACTATCCTACCGCGTGCCGAAGCTGGTGCTGCCGAACAGGTCCTTGTACTCATGCGGCGGGGCGCGCCAATAGGGCGGCGGCGCCGTGACATGGCCACCGAGCGCGGCAGCGGCATGCCAGCCCCAGCGAGGGTCGAAAAGCATACCGCGAGCAAGCGCGACCATGTCGGCCTTGCCGGAGGCCACGATCTCTTCCGCCTGCGTCGGCTCCGTGATCAGGCCGACGGCGATGGTGGCCAGGCCGGTCGCCTTCCTGATCGCCTCCGCCATCGGTACCTGGTAGCCGGGGCCGAGCGGAATCTTCTGCTTCGGCGATATCCCGCCGGAGGACACGTCGATCCAGTCGAGCCCGCGCTTCTTCATCTCGGTCGCAAACTCGATGCTCTGCGGCAAGTCCCAGCCGCCCTCGACCCAGTCGGTCGCAGACAGCTTCATGCCGATCGGCTTGTCTGCCGGCACGACCGCGCGGACGGCATCATAGACCTCGAGCGGAAAGCGCATGCGGTTCGCAAGCGAGCCGCCATATTGATCGGTGCGCCGGTTGGAAATCGGCGACAGGAACTGATGCAGCAGATAGCCATGGGCGCAATGCAGCTCGATGGCGTCGATCCCGAGCCGCATCGCGCGCCGGGCCGCATCGACAAAGGCGTCGCGGATGCGCACAAGACCCGCTTCATCCAGCGCCAGCGGCGGCGCCTCGTCGTCCTTCTGTGCAACGGCAGATGGCGCCACCGGCTGCCAGCCGCCTTGCGCCGGCGGGATCAGTTGCCCGCCATCCCACGGACGCGCGCTGGACGCCTTGCGGCCGGCATGCGCGAGCTGGATGGCGATCGCCGCTTTCGAATGCTTGCGGACCGAAGCCAGGATGGGCTTGAGCGCCGCCTCGGTGGCATCGTTCCAGAGGCCGAGGCAGCCCGGCGTGATGCGGCCGATCGCCTCCACCCCCGTCGCCTCGATGCAGAACATCGCGGCTCCCGACAGCGCCAGCGAGTTGATATGCGTGAAATGCCAATCGGTGGCCTCGCCATTGTCAGCCGAGTACTGACACATCGGCGCGACCATGATGCGGTTGGCAAGCGTCAGGCCTCGCAATGAAATCGGATTGAAAAGGGCGCTCATGAGCTGTCCGGAGTTTGTTCAGGCGTGCCGCATAACATAGACCGCCCCAATGACATTACCAGAAGGGAGGATGGTCGGGATTTGCAGAGCAGCCCGCAGTTTGACGCTTACTCGACCAGCGTGAACTGCAACAGCAGCGTGCGCTGGATCAGGGAGAAATTGTCGTCGGAAACCATCGTGAGCACCGTGTCGCCCTCCGCGGTCACATGAGCATCGATCCCCTCCATATTGTCGATCTCCTGGCCGAGATCGGCATTGAAGATCGCGGGACCGTCGACCAGCGCACCGGGGGCGATCGTGGCGAGCGGAATGCGCCGGATGCGGATGCCGACGCCTTCGACCAGCGAGAACTTCCGCTCCAGTACCAACAGCTCGCCTGACGGTAACAGCGCCGCATCGCTGACATCGAAATTCTCGGTGCGGCGGACACTGAACTGTCCAGGCGACGGGCCGCCGACCAGGAAAGCGACCAGATTGCCGTCGCTGTCCAGCCCGCGCTCCGATATCGCAATCAGCGTGCCCGCGAGCGGCAGCCCCTTCGGCACGAAGACAAGCGCCTCCAGGCCCTTGTTGTCGGGAAGCTTCTTCACGGCAGGCGGCATCGACACCGGCTCGCCGCGGGCGCGGGTGAATCCTTTGGAGAAATCGAACCGCAGCACCTGGTTGACGCGCTCGAGCCCGACATAGACCAACGAGCCATCGATGGCGATGGATTCGGAATCGTACCAGCCCCGCGCCGTGATCGGCCGGCCATCGGGGCCCAGCATGGGCGCGGCCTCGACCTCATCGAGGCCGAGCATGGCGCGGCCGGAATAAAGAATGCGGCCGGTGAACCAGCCGCCCTTGTCGCTGAGCGCGACGAAGCGCTCGCCCTTGGCATCGAGTCGGACGCCGGACAGCCCGCCGAACCCGGGAAACGACGAAGTCAGCACCAGGCCGCTGCGATATTCCAGCGAACCAAAGCGGATATGCGAACGGTCGCGCGGATCGAAGGAAGCGATCGGCCGCGCCTTGACCTCGATCGAGCGGGGCGCGGTGACCGAGTGCTCGTCAATGGCCGCGGATTTGGCCGGCGGCCGGATTGCGGATTGCGCGAGCACCTGCCCGGGCCTGAATGCCACCGAAAGCCCCGCCGCCGATATTTCGACAAAGCGGCGGCGGGAGAGCCCTGTGCCCATCTATTTACGAATGCAGCCGGCGTGGCCGGCCCGCCGGTTTGGGCGGGGCGGCCGTGTGCGTCTCGCTGAAGAGCTCGGCGAGCTTTTCGGTGATGGCGCCGCCCAGCTCCTCGGCATCGACGATGGTGACCGCGCGGCGGTAATAGCGCGTCACGTCGTGGCCGATACCGATCGCGATCAATTCGACCGGAGAGCGGGTCTCGATCTCCTCGATGATGTGGCGCAGATGCCGCTCAAGATAATTGCCGGGATTGACCGACAGGGTTGAGTCATCGACCGGCGCACCATCCGAGATCATCATCAGGATCTGGCGCTGCTCAGGCCGAGCGAGCAGGCGCTTATGCGCCCAGTCCAGCGCCTCGCCGTCGATGTTCTCCTTGAGCAGGCCTTCGCGCATCATCAGGCCGAGATTCTTGCGCGAACGCCGCCACGGCGCATCCGCCGCCTTGTAGATGATGTGACGCAGGTCGTTGAGCCGCCCTGGATTCGGCGGCTTGCCGGCGGCAAGCCAGGCCTCGCGGGACTGGCCGCCCTTCCAGGCGCGGGTGGTGAAGCCGAGAATCTCGACCTTCACGCCGCAACGCTCCAGCGTCCGGGCCAGAATATCGGCGCAGGTCGCGGCGACCGTGATCGGACGGCCGCGCATCGAGCCGGAATTGTCGAGCAGCAGCGTCACCACGGTGTCGCGGAAGGTCGCCTCCTTCTCATGCATGAAGGAGAGCGGGTGATAGGGATCGATCACCACGCGCGACAACCGCGCCGGATCGAGAATGCCCTCCTCGAGATCGAACTCCCAGGCGCGATTCTGCTGCGCCATCAGCCGCCGCTGCAGACGGTTGGCAAGCCGGGCGACGATGCCCTGCAGATGCGCGAGCTGCTTGTCCAGATAGGAGCGCAGACGTTCCAGCTCATCGTGATCGCAGAGATCCTCGGCGGCGATGACCTCGTCGAATTTCGGCGCGAAGGCGTGGTATTCCGGCCCGCGCGGCTCGTTGGAGCCGCGGCTGTTCGGCCGCGTCGCCTCGCCCGGCGTCTCGTCGTCGCCGAGCTCGCCATCGTCGAACGTGTCGCTGGTGGAGGCTTGCGCGCTCTCCATCGCGCTTTCCGACATGTCCTCGGTCGTGGCCTGCGCCTGGTCCGCGGTCATCTCCTGCGCGGCGTCGCTGTCGGGCGAGCCTTCGGCACCGGACTGATCGCTCTCGCCGTCGCGGTTGTCGTCCTGGTCGTCGTTCTCGTCGGTATCGGCGTTGCGCTCGTCGCCGAGATCGAGTGCCGACAACAGGTCGTGCACGAGGTCGCCGAACCTGGCCTGGTCCTCGGTGAAACGGCTGAGCTGATCGAGCCGCGTGCCGATCCTGTCCTCGAGAATCGGACGCCAGAGATCGACCATCTTCTTTGCCGCCGCGGGCGGCGCCAGCCCGGTCAGGCGCTCGCGCACCATCATGGCCAGCGCATCCGACAGCGGCGCATCGGCACGGTCGGTGATCTCGTCGAACTTGCCGCGATGGAAATGATCGTCGAGCATCGCGGTGAGGTTCTTGGCGACGCCTGACATGCGCCGCGCGCCGATCGCCTCGACGCGCGCCTGCTCCACCGCTTCGAACACGCCGCGCGCCTGCGGATTGCCCGGCATCAGCTTGCGATGCACCTTGGGATCGTGACAGGCGAGCTTGAGCGCGATCGAGTCGGCGTGGCCGCGCACGATCGCGGCATCGCGCCGCGTCATCTTGCGCGCGGGCTCCGGCAGCCGCGCCTTGCCCGGCGCGAGGCCGGGCCGCTCGGCGGCGAAGCTGACATCAAGCTCCGGCGCCTTCGCGATTGCGCGCAGGCAGGCCGTGACCGCCCGCTTGAACGGCTCGGTCGGCGCTTCCTTCGATCCGGTGCGGAATTTGCTGTTGGAGGTTGTCATTGAACCCTATTCCCGTCGTCCCCGCGAAAGCGGGGACCCATAACCACCGGCGGTCGTTGCTTTCAGGGAAACTGGCAGCATCGCTCTATCGAGAGATCCCGCGCTATGGGTCCCGGCTCGCGCTTTCGCCTGGCCGGGACGGCATCGTTGTTACGACAGCGCGACGTTGACGGCGGATTCCGGCAGCTCCGCATTGAAGCAGCGCTGATAGAACTCGGCGACCAGCGGCCGCTCCAGCTCGTCGCATTTGTTGAGGAAGGTGACACGGAAGGCGAAGCCGATATCGCCGAAAATGTCGGCATTCTCCGCCCAGGTGATCACGGTGCGCGGGCTCATCACCGTCGACAGATCGCCATTGGCGAAAGCGTTGCGGGTGAGGTCGGCGAGCCGCACCATCTTGTTGACGATGTCGCGGCCTTCCGGGGTGCGATAGTGACGGGCCTTGGCCAGCACGATCTCCACTTCCTCGTCATGGGCGAGATAATTGAGCGTGGTGACGATCGACCAGCGGTCCATCTGGCCCTGGTTGATCTGCTGGGTGCCGTGATAAAGGCCCGACGTATCGCCGAGGCCGACCGTGTTGGCGGTGGCAAACAGGCGGAACGCCGGATGCGGCTTGATGACCTTGTTCTGGTCGAGCAGCGTCAGGCGGCCGGAAACCTCCAGCACGCGCTGGATGACGAACATCACGTCGGGACGGCCCGCGTCGTATTCGTCGAACACCAGCGCAATGTTGTGCTGCAGCGCCCAGGGCAGGATGCCATCGCGGAATTCGGTGACCTGCTTGCCCTCCTTGACGACAATGGCGTCCTTGCCGACGAGATCGATACGGCTGATATGGCTGTCGAGGTTGACACGCACGCACGGCCAGTTCAGGCGCGCCGCGACCTGCTCGATATGGGTGGACTTGCCGGTGCCGTGGTAGCCGGTGACCATGACGCGGCGGTTCCTGGCAAAGCCGGCAAGAATGGCGAGCGTGGTCGCGCGGTCGAAGCGGTAATCGGCATCGACCTCAGGCACATGCGGGTCGACCTCCGAATAAGCGGGCACTTCCAGATCGCTATCGATGCCGAAGACCTGCCGGACCGACACCTTCATGTCGGGCATTCCGACGGGCTCTTCAATTTTGGTCATGGCGGCGGTCGTCATTCATCCTCCGAGGTCCCGGGCAGTCCCGAAACCAGATAATCAGTTGGCTGCGGATTGGTGCGGCGGCTAAACCTAGCAGACGGCACGGGTTCGCAGAAGCCCGCGGTCGAATCAAAGTTCCGTTGTTTTTTCATTGAGATATGCACGGAACGCGGTTTTGGGAGGGCTGCCCTGCGAATCACGGCGGGTTTTCCGCGCGGGGAGAATCCGGGGTTCACCGCAGCCGCGCGGAAAACGCGAAGCCGCACCAGACCGTTGATGGCACTTTCTATGCCCCATCCTACTTATGGTAGGTCCTGATCTCATTGGCCGTTGAATCATCACGGGAATTTCGTGTCCTCCTATCTCGATCCACTGATTGCATTCGTCTCCACGCACGCCTGGCTTGCCTATCTGACCCTGTTTCTCGCTGCCCTCCTGGAAGCGGTTCCAGTCGTGGGATCGGTCATCCCCGGTTCGACCATCATCCTGGCGCTGAGCGCGCTGGTGCCGGGCGGCGAGCTGAAGCTGCAATGGGTGCTGGCGGCGGCAATTGTCGGCGCCCTGATCGGCGATGGTTCGGCCTTCACGATTGGCTATCGCAGCCAGCGCGAAATCCTGAGCAGCTGGCCCTTGAGCAGATATCCAGCCATCATCGCCCAGAGCGAGAGCTTCTTTGGGCGCTGGGGCATCTGGGCGGTGTTTTTCGCCCGCTTCGTGCCGCCGATCCGGGCTTTCGTGCCGGTGACGGCGGGTGCACTCGGCATGACGCCAATGCAATTTTTCGCAGCCAATATTCCGGCAGTCCTGCTCTGGGCCGCAGCGCATGTGCTGCCGGGCGTTCTGGCCATCTCGGCGCTGCATCGCTACGCCGGGATCCCGCATCATGCTGGCCTCAAACCGTACTGGATCGCAGCCGTCATTGGCGGTGCCATGATCGTTGCGCTCGTGACCTGGCTCGTCCGCCGCCGCCAGAACGGCGGCGTCCAACCGGTCGTGGAGCGGGTAAGAGGTCCGAGCTAGCTTTCTCGTGCGACAACCGCAGCGGTGCCGCGTCCCGGAACCGGGCCGACATAGCGCGCGCGGGGACGGATCAGGCCGCCGGTCTGCAATTGCTCGCTGGCATGGGCAATCCAGCCGACGGCCCGCGCCATGGCGAACAAGGTCAATTCGCTGCCCGGCGCAAGCCGCAGGCTGTGCGCCATCACGGCCAGCGCATAGTCGATATTGACGAGCTCACCGGTCGCTTCCGCAATCCGCTCAGGCACCTCCCTGGTGAATTTTCGCGGCGCGCCCGCGCGGGTCAGGGCATTGAGCAGCGACAACGCGCGCGGATCGCCATGCTTGTAGACGCCGTGCCCGAAGCCGGCAAAGCGTTCGCCGAGCGCCACGCGCTCGCGGATGACAGGCGCCACGTCGTTATCAACCAGGGTCTTCACCAACCGCGACGCCAACACCCCGGCGCCGCCATGTTTGGGACCCTTCAAGGCGACGAGACCGGCGATGACGGCGTCATAGAGATTGAGCCCGGTCGAGGCGGCACAGCGCACCGTGAAGGTCGACGCATTGAGCTCGTGATCGGCCAAGAGCACCAGCGCACGGCGGATGATGTCGGCGGCGTGCTTGTTGTCCGGCGCCCAGGCCCGCGCGATCTGCAGATGTAGCGGCTCGGCCGATGGCGCGCTGTTGAGCATCGTTGCCACCATGAGCCGCAGGATGCGCGCGCCGACCATGGCACGGCCGTCATGCGCGCGGGTGAACGCGCCTGGATCGGCGCTGGTTGCAAGCGCAAGCACGGCAACGGCCCGATCGATCGGCGCCGCCCGCCGCGCGGCCTCGGCAACCCCGAGCATTTCGTCCGAGACATGCGGGCAATTGTCGGCAGCGAAGGGATCGACCCCGGTGACGTCCCACAGCAGCGTGGCTGTGTGCTCGAGCGTGTCCTTTTCTGCAAGCTCCACACAGTTCACGCCGCGGTAGATCGGCCCGTTCTCGGTGATGGTCGAAATCGCGGAATCCAGCACCGGCAGGTCCGGATCGAAGCTCCGCAGCCCCCGGGGCTCCGGCGACGGCACGCGGCGTTCCTTGAGCCCCCGAACGTCCTCGGCACGATAGCGATGGCTGCGCGAGTCCGTCGACGGCTCGGAGCGGATCAACCCGCGGCTGACATAGGCGTAGAGCGTCGCCGGTGAGATCGCGAGCTCCGCAGCCGCCTCACGGGCCGAGAGATAGAGCGCATCGGATTTTTTCATATTGATTAGCCTAATCAAGATTGATCAATATGTCGAGCCGCCTCACTTTCAAAGCCTGAAAGGAGAACGGCCCATGAATATTCATCTCAGCAAGAGCCAGATCGGGCTGGACGGCATTCCGGCCGCCGAGACCGTGTTGAGCCATGTCGACGGCGAGCGCGGCGAACTCATCATTGCCGGCGAGCGCGTCGCCGACCTCGTCGCGCAATCGAGCTTCGAGGGCGTGACCGCACGGCTGTGGAATGGCGCCAACGGAGACCGCCTGAGCGAAGCCGATGTCCGCTCGCGCCTTGGCGCGGCCCGCATGCGCGCCTTTGGAAGGCTTCCCGAGTCGCTCGCCGCTGCACACGGCCTTTCGATCGTCGACGGGTTTCGCGCTGCCGTCGCGGGCTTGCGCGCCGAAAGCGGGCTCGAGCATGAGGCGACCATCGTCGGCGCTTTTCCCGTGATCGCCGGTGCCCTGGTGCAGCGGGCGAATGGCGCCGAGCCTGCCGCGCCGGACCCGACCGCCAGCCATGCCGCCGATACGCTATCGATGCTGCTCGGCCGCAAGCCCGCGTCGCGCGAGGCAGCCGCGCTCGATGCTTATCTGGTCACGGTGTGCGACCACGGCATGAACGCCTCGACCTTCACCACGCGCGTGGTGGCCTCGACCCAGGCCGACCTGTTCGCGGCCGTCACCGCCGGCTATTGCGCGCTGACCGGCCCGCTGCATGGCGGCGCGCCCGAGCCGGTGCTGGAGATGCTGGACGCGATTGGAAGCCGCGAACGGATCCAGCCATGGGTCGATGCCGCGCTCGCCCGCGGCGAGCGCATGATGGGGTTCGGCCACCGCATCTATCGGGTGCGCGATCCCCGCGCGGATGTCCTGAAAGCCGCGATCGAGCGGCTCGCGACCAATGGCACCGATCTTCCCTTCGCAGGCGAGGTGGAGGCCTATATCCGCCAGGCGCTGCGGCGGAAGAATCCGGAGCGGGCGCTGGAGACCAATGTCGAATTCTTCACCGCAATCCTGCTCGACGCACTGAACATTCCACGCCAGGCCTTCACGCCGATCTTCGCGGTCGGCCGCGCCGCGGGCTGGACGGCGCACGCGCGGGAGCAGCAGCGCACCGGCCGCCTGATCCGGCCGAGCTCGTCCTATGTCGGGCCGATGCCGGCGTAGGACCACCTGCATGCAAGCGGGGGTGGCGCGTGAGCGCAATCAGCCTTCGCGCACCACCGTCTTCAGGTAGTTGTACGCCTTGATGATCTCGATCAGGCGATCCTCGGTGGAGCGGTCGCCGCCATTGGCGTCGGGATGGTGCTGCTTGACCAGCGCCTTGTACTTCGCCTTGACATCGCCGAGCGTCGCGTCGGCGTCCAGGCCCATGACCTGCAGCGCTTTTCGCTCCGCGTTGAAAATCTTGCGCGTCTCGGGCTTGGCCTCGGCGCGTGGCCGGGCACCGGTGCGGCCGTTAAGCTCGCCGAACATGCTGAAAGGATCGGACGCGCCGTCAAAATCAGCCGCGCCGCCGGTCATTTTGCGGGCGCTGGTGTTCTCGCCCATCTTCCAGGTCGGACGGTGGCCCGTCAGCGCATCCTTCTGGTAGCGCGCCACGGCGTCTGCATTCATCCCGGAGAAGAAATTGTAGGACTGATTGTATTCGCGAACATGGTCGAGGCAGAAGTGCCAATATTCGCGCGCATTGTCGCGGCCCTTGGGCGCGCGATGGGAGCCCTTGTTCTTGCAGTCAGGCCATTCGCAAGGCGTCGCGGTCTCGCGCACCTGCGTTTCCTGCTTCGCACTCCGCTTGTTGATGCGAATGGAGTCGAAGAATTTGGATGTATCGATTGCCATGGCGGACTTTGACTACGCAACGCAAAAAGCTTCAAGTCTTGACATTGCGAATCCTTCGACTCCCGACACGATTGACGAAACGGACCGGCGGATTTAATGCCGCAGGCATGACCACAACAGACATTATCAGCAACAAGTTGCGCGAAGCTTTCTCGCCCGAAAGCCTCGAGGTTCAGGACGAATCACATCTGCATGAAGGCCATGCCGGCCACCGGAGCGGCGGCGAAACGCATTTCCGGGTCTATATTGTGTCGGAAGCCTTCAAAGGGAAGAGCCGGATCGAACGCCACCGCATGATTAATGCGGCGCTCGCCGCGGAACTTGCCGGCTCGGTGCACGCGCTCGCCCTCCACGCCAAGGCGCCAGGAGAAGCTTGACGCGCGGCGCGACCGCGGGCCGCAATGGCCCGGAGCGCCGGACGATGACAGCAATGTTAAACGGCAGGACTCGACCGGGTCAAAATGCCGTGCCGGCGCGTTTCGGCCGCGGCTCCTCGACGTCGCCGTCGCGCGGCACCGGGACAATGCGGAGCGCCGTGATCCGGTTGCGCTCACGGCGGAGCACGCGAAAGCGGAAGCCGTGGAACGTGAAGCTTTGGCCCCGGTCGGGGATCGAGCGCGCCTCGTGAATCACGAGGCCGGCGACCGTGGTTGCCTCCTCGTCGGGCAGATTCCAGTCCATCGCGCGATTGAGATCGCGGATCGGCACCGAGCCGTCGACCACCACCGAACCGTCGGGCTGGGCGCGCACGCCAGCCACCACCACGTCCTGCTCGTCGGCGATGTCGCCGACGATCTCCTCCAGAATGTCCTCCAGCGTGACGATGCCCTCGACCTCGCCATACTCGTCGACCACCAAGGCAAAGTGAGTCTTGCGCCGGCGAAACGCCTTGAGCTGCTCGGACACCGGGCGCATCTCCGGCACGAACCAGGGCGGCAGCGCGATCGTCGACACGTCGATCCGTGAGGTATCGCCTTCGGATGCGCGGATCGCGCGCAACAGATCCTTGGCATGCAGCACGCCGATGATGTTCTCCGGCTTCTCGCGCCAGAGCGGAATGCGGGTATATTCGGACGCCAGCACCTCCCGCACCAGCTCCTCCGGCGGCAGGTCGGCATTGATGGTGACCATTTCGGTGCGATGAACCATGACGTCGGAGACCTGCAGCTCGCGCAGGTCGAGCAGCCCGCCGAACATGTCGCGGTCCATCTTCTCCACCTTGCCTTCGCTGTGCAACAGATCGACCGCGCCGCGCAGCCGCTCGATCGGCGACAGGATCGGCTGGTTGGCGCCGACCTTGACGCCCAGGGCGCGCATCAGGACGCGCACCACGACCTCGATCACGGTGAGCAGGGGTCCCAGCACGGCGATCGTGAGACGCATCGGACGCGCCACCCGCAGAGCGAACCGGTCGGGCGCGTTGAACGCCATGGTCTTGGGCAGCACCTCCGCGAAGATCACCACCACCGCAGTCATGCCCGCGGTCGCATAGAGCACGCCGACTTCGCCGAACCACGCCGTGAGGATGCCGGTGGCAAGCGCCGATGCGCCGATATTGGCGATGTTGTTGCCGAGCAGAAGCGCGCCGATCAGACGGTCGCGATTGGCGACCAGCTCGAAAACGATTTCCGCGTCGCGATTGCCCTGCTTGGCAAGCCGCAGCATGCTGCCGCGGGAGGCGCCGGTCAACGCGGTCTCGCTGGCCGCGAAAAAGGCGGACACCGCCAGCAGCACGATCACGATCGAGATTGTCAGCCAGCCTATCATGCTTGCAATTGCTGCTCGCTACTTGCCGCGTCCGAGCTTTGTCACCAGAAAATCGCGGACCGGCGCGGGCTCTACGTCTTTTGCGATGACGGCACGGCCGATCGCTTCCAGGAGGATGAAGGTCAATTTGCCACGCCTGACCTTCTTGTCCTGGGCCATCAGCGCCATCAGCGTATCGGCGTCGGCGAGGCCTTCCTGGGCAAATCCCGCGATATCCTGCAGATGGGTGGGAAGCCCCGCTTCGGCAAGGTGCCGCTCGATACGGACCGCGTCGGCAGGCGGGATCATGCCGAGCGACGCGGAGAATTCCGCGGCCAGCACCATGCCGATCGCAACGCCCTCGCCATGGAACAGCCGGTCGGAGAAGCCGGTGACGGCCTCGAGCGCATGGCCGAACGTGTGGCCGAGATTGAGCAGCGCGCGATCGCCGGTCTCGCGCTCGTCGCGGGCGACGATGGCGGCCTTGGCGCGGCAGGAGGTCGCGATCGCATGCTCGCGCGCCGCACCGCCCTTGACGATGTCGGCGTGATTGTTCTCCAGCCAGCCGAAAAAGGCCGCATCGCCCAGCACGCCGTATTTGGCGACCTCGGCATAGCCGGCGCGAAACTGCCGCGGCGGCAGCGTGTCGAGCACGGCGGTATCGGCGATCACCAGCACCGGCTGGTGGAAGGCGCCGATCAGGTTCTTGCCCTGCGGCGAATTGATTCCGGTCTTGCCGCCGACCGAGGAATCGACCTGGGCGAGCAGGGTGGTCGGCACCTGCACGAAATCGACGCCGCGGCGCAGGATCGCGGCCGCAAAGCCCGCGAGATCGCCGACCACGCCGCCCCCGAGCGCGATCACGAGATCGTTGCGCTCCACTTTCGCCGCGATCAGCGCCTCGCTGACCTTTTCCAGCGTGGCATAGCTCTTGGAACCCTCGCCCTCCTCGACAATGATGCGCGAGCTTGCGATGCCCGCCTCCGCCAGCGCCGTCTCGGTCGGCTCCAGCCAGTATTTGGCGACGCTACGGTCAGTGACGATCGCCGTGCGCGCGCCGGGACGCAGCGCCGCGATCCGCTCGCCGAGCGAGCCCAGCACGTCGCGGCCGATGACGATGTCGTAGGCGCGCTCGGCGAGCGCGACGTCGACGATCACGGGATCGGCATGTTTCAGCGGCGCGGTCATCCTGCGGCTCCAGCGACTCCGGGCGCGCCGTCGCACAGATAGCTGTGCAGCGCGTCCACGCATTCGTCGACGATCTTGTCGTGCGGCACCTCGCGCGAGGCGATCGTGAGATTGGCAAATTGATAGACCGGCTCGCGCTCGGTGATCAGGCGCGAAACGGTCGCCTCGGGATCGGCGGTCTGCAGCAACGGCCGGTCGGCGCGGCGCCTGACCCGCCGCATGATGATGTCGACATCGGCCTTGAGCCAGATCGAGACCCCCTTGTCGGAGATGCGCCGCCGGGTCTCCTCGCGCATGAAGGCGCCGCCGCCGGTCGCCAGCACCGCCGGCCCGGATTCGAGCAGGCGGGCGATCACCCGCGCCTCGCCATCGCGGAAATAGGGCTCGCCATAGGCCTCGAAGATGTCGGGGATCGGCATGCGGTGGGCCAGCTCGATCTCGTTGTCGGCATCCATGAAGGGGACGTTGAGCCGCGCCGCCAGCCGCCGCCCGATGGTCGATTTGCCCGCCCCCATCATGCCGACGAGCACGATCAGCCGCTTGCCGAGGGCGGCGACGATGTCGGCCTCGGGCGTCGGACCTGTGCGGGCGAAGGGCGTAGTCTCGGACATTTCGGTCAAGGTGCTTTTCGGCTCGGCGGCTCGGGGTCACCCCCGCTCATGGCCTCCTATACTACCCGGGCACAAGGGCTTGCCAGAGCCACTTGCCAGTCGGGAGCGAACATGTTGGATGATTTCAATGGTTAATTGCCTTCTCTCAAGGCTTCCCGATGCCTAGCCTGTTCCGTTTCCTGACCGTGGTCGCCATCATTGTCGGCGTCGTCTACGGCGCGATCTACGCGCTGGCGAATTTCGTCAATCCGAAGCCGCGGGAGATGACGGTCACTATTCCGCCGGACAAATTCCTGAAGAGATGAGCCGGCACACGAGAATACCGGATGCGCAGCAAGCCCTCCGACACGAAGCTGATCGGCCTCTTCCTCGACATGCTCGCGGCGGAACAGGGGGCCGGCGAGAACACGCTTGACGCCTACCGGCGCGACCTGACCGATCTGTCCGAATTCCTCGGCAAGACCGGCCAGAGCTTTGCCGGGGCCACGACCGACGGCCTGCGGGCCTATCTTTCCGATCTCGACACCCGCGGCTTCAAGTCCTCGAGCGTGGCCCGGCGGCTGTCGGCGCTGCGCCATCTGTTCCGCTTCCTGCTCAACGAGCGCATCCGCAGCGACGATCCGGCGGCGATCCTGTCCGGCCCCAAGCGCGGCCGCAGCCTGCCCAAGGTGCTGTCGATCGCCGATGTCGACCGCATGCTGTCCCATGCCAAGCAGGCGACGCAGTCCGCCGAGGCCTCGGCGAGCCAGCGGCTGCGCGCCCTGCGGCTCTATTGCCTGCTCGAGGTGCTCTACGCCACCGGCCTGCGCGTCTCCGAGCTGGTGACGCTGCCGCGCACGGCCGCCACCCGGGATGCCCGCATGATCGTGGTGCGCGGCAAGGGCGCCAAGGAGCGGCTGGTCCCCCTCAACGACGCGTCGCGGGCTGCGATGGCCGATTATCTGGCAGCGATGGACGCCGCCAAGGGCGCGAAGGGCAAGGCAAACCATGCTTCCACAAGTGCTCCCACAGGCGCCGGCTCCAAATGGCTGTTTCCCTCGTTCGGCGAGAGCGGCCATCTGACCCGGCAGCACTTCGCCCGCGACCTGAAGGATCTTGCGGTCGCCGCGGGGCTGTCCGCGCGCCAGGTCTCCCCCCATGTGCTGCGCCACGCCTTTGCGAGCCACCTGCTCCACAATGGCGCCGACCTGCGCATCGTGCAGACCCTGCTCGGCCACACCGATATCTCGACCACCCAGATCTACACCCATGTGGTGGAGGAGCGGCTCAAGGCCATGGTCCGCGACCTGCACCCGCTATCCGAGAAGTAACGCTGTCGGACGTAACGGCTCGTGCCCCGGCTTGACTTCCGGCCCCGCACACCCGAAACAGCGTTTCGCCTGAGTCCGCCTGTCGGCACGACCTCCGACCGACGCGGCAGGCCGCCCGAACCTCGCTACCAACCAACTGGAAACACGCGCTTTTTGGGCGCAACCCGATCCCCCCTCGCCTGTCGAGCCCGCCACCGCCTATATTGATCTGATGTCGGACCAGATGCGCTCTTATCTCGACTTCGAAAAGCCCGTCGCCGAGCTCGATTCCAAGGTGGACGAGCTGCGCGCGCTCGCGGCCTCCGGCACCGACATCAGCGAGGAGGTGGCGCGGATCGAGGAGAAGGCGGCGCAGGCGCTGGCGGACCTCTATGCCAACCTCACTCCCTGGCAGAAGACCTTGGTGGCGCGGCACCCGCAGCGGCCGCATTTCACCGATTTCGTCGCCGGCCTGATCACCGACTTCACCCCGCTCGCCGGCGACCGCAAGTTCGGCGAAGACCAGTCGCTGATGGGCGGCTTCGGCCGCTTCCGCGGCGAGAGCATCTGCGTGATGGGCCAGGAGAAGGGCAACTCCACCGATTCCCGCATCAAGCACAATTTCGGCATGGCCCGCCCCGAGGGCTATCGCAAGGCGGTCCGGCTGATGGAAATGGCCGAGCGGTTCGGCATTCCGGTGCTGTCGATCGTCGATTCCGCCGGCGCCTATCCCGGCATCGGCGCCGAGGAGCGCGGGCAGGCCGAAGCGATCGCCCGCTCCACCGATGCCTGCCTCTCGCTCTCGGTGCCCAATGTGGCCGTGGTGACCGGCGAGGGCATGTCGGGCGGGGCGATCGCGATCACCACCGCCAACCGTGTATTGATGCTCGAGCACGCGATCTACAGCGTGATTTCGCCGGAAGCGGCGTCCTCGATCCTCTGGCGCGACGGCACGAAGGCGCAGGAAGCCGCCAACAGCATGAAGATCACCGCCCAGGACATGCTCCGCTTCGGCGTCATTGACGCGATCTTGAAGGAGCCGGTCGGCGGTGCCCATCGCGACCCCGCCGCCATGATCAACGCCACGGGCGAGGCCATCGGACGGGCCTTCGACGAGCTGCGCGGGCTGGATGGCGAGGCCATCCGCAAGCAGCGGCGGCAGAAATTCCTCGATATCGGCCGCAAACTGTCCTGAATCGCCTCCCCTTAGGCCGCCTGCACCGGCTGCGGCACCGTCGCAGCCGCGTCCGGCTCCGTTTGCGGAAGGCCCGATTTGGCCCTAATTAGGCCGAAGAGGCGTGTTCATCTTCCATTGACCATGGGGGTATCGATACCCCTCGCCCGGGTCGTTCAGGTTGCGGCGCGGGGGGCCAAAGGTTAGTATTTTAGTCAATGGCTTCGGGTTCTCAGACACCCGGGGTCAGCGACTTGAACTCGGGTCTAACAGCTTCAGGGTGTCGTGCCTCTGATTGGGGTTGGCGCGATGGCCCGGTGGGTGTGGAGCTTTTGCATTGATTAACCGCTCGCTGGTCCGCGCGCTTCTCGTCTCGGCTGCGCTCGCTGCTGCTGGCTTCTCGCTCGCCGGCTGCGATACCGACGAAGTTTCGCTCGCCGCCAATGCCAAGGCCAATCAGCCCGTTCCGCCCAAGCTGCTCGCAGCGATGGTCGAGAAGGACATGGATCTGCAGTCGCCGATCCTGATCCGCCTGTTCAAGGAGGAGGCCGAGCTCGAGGTCTGGAAGCAGGACCGCTCCGGCAAATTCGCGCTTCTGAAGACCTATCCGATCTGCCGCTGGTCGGGCGATCTCGGCCCCAAGGTCCGCGAGGGCGACCGCCAGGCGCCGGAAGGCTTCTACGACATCACGCCGGCGCAGATGAATCCGCGCTCGGCCTATTACCTTTCCTTCAACACCGGCTTCCCGAATGCCTATGACCGCGCGCTCGGCCGCACCGGCTCGGAGCTGATGGTGCACGGCGACTGCTCCTCGCGCGGCTGCTACGCCATGACCGACGAGCAGATCGCCGAAATTTACGCGCTCGGCCGCGAGTCCTTCTTCGGCGGCCAGAAGGCGTTCCAGTTCGAGGCGTTCCCATTCCACATGACGCCGGTGAACATGGCCCGGCACCGCAACAACCCGAACATGGCCTTCTGGAAGATGATCAAGGAGGGTTATGATCATTTCGAGGTGACGCACCAGCAGCCGAAGGTCGATTTCTGCGAGAAGCATTATGTGTTCGACGCCGCGAAGGCGCCGGATGCGACGCGCGATCCGGTATTCCAGGCCGCCGCGAAATGCCCGCCATACGTGATCCCCGAGGAGCTCGCGAGCCTCGTTCGCGACAAGCAGGCCCAGGACCAGGCGGAATACGAGAAGCTCGTCGCCAAGGGCACGCCGGTCGCCAAGCTCAACACCGGCATCGACGGCGGCATGAACAAGATCTTCGCCTCGCATGTGCCGGGCGCCTCGACCGGCCTGTCCGAGGGCGGGGAAGAGCAGGGCCTGTCGCTGGTGGCGAATTCGCGCCTGCCGGGCACGATCCCTGGAACCGTCAATCCGCCGCATGCGCCTGATGCAAACGACCAGCCGGCCGTGACAGTGGCGGCACCGGCCTCGGCGCCCGCGACGACGGCACCTGCCCCGACGCGCGTGGCCTCGGCGAGCGAAGCGCAGTCCGACGGTTTCTTCTCGAGCCTCGCCCACAAGATGGGCCTCGGCGGGGCGACCGCCGACACCACCGCAACCACGCCGCCGGCGCCGGCCTCCGTGCCCGCCAAGCCCAAGGCGGCTGAGGCCAAATCGAAGGCGAAGCCGGCCGAGACCAGGCAGGCCGCCAATCCGCCGAAGCCGTCGTCGGCCGCGGACAGCCAGTCTACCGCGTCGGCAGCCGCGCCGAAGGACGCCATTGTCGCCGGCGCCCAGCCGGTCGTCTCCTCCAACTCCTTCGACAGCCGCTTCACGGCGACGAAGTAAGGTTGCGGCGCTCTATCGGTCGTCGTCCCGGCGAAGGCCAGACGACATCGTGGAAGCATCCCGATTTGAATTTCAAACAGCACGACAATCTGCATGACGCGGAGTTGGGCCTTCATGGTTCGAGACGGCGCTCAAAGCGCCTCCTCACCATGAGGGTCGAACAGCTTGCCGCAAATGACGCCCTCATCCTGGGGAGCCGCGAAGCGGCGTCTCGAACGATGGGCTGCGAAAAGAACAGAGACACACCTTCGCATTCTCGCGGCGCAATTCGCCCGAGCTTTGCTTCATTCGTCGCCCTCTTCGAAAACAGAGGGCGCAGGGAAGGCCGGGTGGCCGCTGCACCCGGGGCTCCCGCGCAAGAGAATGTTTGCGCGAGCGCGAAAGACCACAGGTACAGGCGGTGACAACCGGCCTTCCCTGCGCGATGGTTTTACGGCTTATAGGCGCTCTCCTCGGTGGACCCTCTCGTTTGCCACCGTCGTCAGCGTGATGCGCCTTGCATCATCACCGACTTGACGCCAGAGCTTCGGGGCGCCAGGACCACACCACTTCACCGTCCGTGTCGGCGCCGCTCGTCAGTCAGCGCCTCCACGTCCACCGCATCCCCGCCTCACGTGTCGTGACGACCGCGATACGCCCCTCCGCAGGCGAGGCGGGATGGGCCGAATCTACGCCAAATCAGAAATTCGGTAAATAAGAATATTTTTGCGGGCTGGACTTGACAGCAATGTCCGGACCGCGACCCGTCGGGCAAATCAGTCGGCCATCCCCCCACCCGTCCGCCGTCATCACACGGGAAATGTCTGGACCGGGCGATCCGCTACGCCGCGGCTTCCCGGCCCAACCTGCGCCGACGATGACAGCGCGCCTCAGGCGACGTCGGGGCTATGAGGCCGCGTCCTCTTCCACGCCCGCTTCGTGCGGGGTGAACTGGTAGACGGAGCTGCAGAACTCGCAGGTGACGACCACCTTGCCGTCCTGCACCATCTCGGCGCGGTCCTTGGCTTCGAAGCTCTTCAGCATGGAGGCGACGGCTTCGCGCGAACAGGAGCATTTCGCCTCGAGCTTCAGCGGCGCGAACACGCGCACGCCGCGCTCGTGGAACAGGCGGTACAGCAGCCGCTCGCCGGAGAGATCGGGATCGATCAGCTCGACATCCTCGACGGTTGCGATCAGGGACTGGCCCTCGACCCAGGCATCGTCTTCCTTGACCTCGTGCACCGTCACGCCTTCGGGCGCATCGCCCGGATGCAGGTCCGCCTGCCGCGCACGCTCCGGCGCCTTGGGCAGGAACTGCATCAGAAGGCCGCCGGCGCGCCAGCGATGTCGGGCCTTGCCGTCGCCGCCGCGCCACTCCTCGCCGACCGCAAGCCGCACGCGGGTCGGGATCTGCTCGGAGCGCAGGAAATATTCATGGGCGGCGTCTTCGAGATTGCCGCCCTGAAGCGCGACCAGGCCCTGATAGCGGCTCATGTCCGGGCCCTGGTCGATGGTCATCGCGAGATGGCCCTTGCCGAGCAGCGCCGCGGAATCCGCAGCCTTCGCGAGCCGGCTCGCATCGAAGCGCGCATAGGCGCGCAGGCGATCCGGCGCCTGGAAGTCGACCACCATGAACGACACCGGTCCGTCGGTCTGGGTCTGCAGGATGAAGCGGCCGTCGAATTTCAACGACGAGCCGAGCAGCGTGGTCAGCACGATCGCTTCGCCCAGCAGCTTGCCGACGGCTGCGGGATAATCGTGCTTGGTGAGGACGTCGTCGAGCGCGGGCCCGAGGCGTGTCAGCCGTCCACGCAAATCGAGCGCGTCCACCTCGAAGGGCAGCACGGCGTCATCGACCGGAACGGACGACGGAGCGCGGATCGGGCTTTCGGTGATCTTGATGTCGGGGGATGGTGCGGTCATGGCGGCATAGATGGGGTCGGAACGGGGGAAGGGGAAGGGGGTGTGCCGTGCAGTAGCGATGAGGAAACTCGAGCGAGCTTTTGCACCGATCTAGCGGCAAATTCCGTCATCCTCCCCTGGAAGGGGAGGATCATCGCAGCGGGCAGCGCCCGCTACGACGAGGTGGGGTGACAGTCTATCCGCGCAATCGACGCGACGCGCGCGAGTTCTTCGCTACGTCGAGAACCTTTGTGGGGCTTCACCCCACCTCGCTCGCGTTTCGCTTTGCTCAACGCGAACGATCCTCCCCCTCCAGGGGAGGATGAAGAGATCACACCGCGTCGAAGCACCAGGCCAGGATGCCCTTTTGCGCGTGCAGGCGGTTTTCCGCTTCGTCGAACACGACCGATTGCGGGCCGTCGATCACCTCGTCGGTGACTTCCTCGCCGCGATGGGCCGGCAGGCAATGCATGAACAGCGCGTCGGGCTTGGCCAGCGACATCAGCTTGGCATTGACCTGGTAGGGCTTGAGCAGGTTGTGGCGATGCTCGCCGTCCTTGTCGCCCATCGACACCCAGGTGTCGGTGACGACGCAGTCGGCGCCTTTCACGGCGGCTTCCGGATCGTTGCCGAGCACGATCGACGCGTTGGTCGACTTGATGAAGTCGCGCATCGGCTTTTGCGGCGCGAGCTCCGGCGGGGTCGCGACATTGAGGTTGAACTTGAAGCGCTCGGCGGCATGGGCCCAGGAGGCCAGCACGTTGTTGTCGTCCCCGGTCCAGGCCACCGTCTTGCCCGCGATCGGGCCGCGATGCTCCTCGAAGGTCATGAGATCCGCCATCACCTGGCAGGGATGCGAGCGCCGCGTCAGCCCGTTGATGACGGGAACGGTGGCATGCGCGGCAAGCTCGAGCAGCGCATCATGATTGAGGATGCGGATCATGATGGCATCGACATAGCGCGACAGCACGCGCGCGGTATCGGCGATGGTCTCGCCGCGGCCGAGCTGCATTTCGGCGCCGGTCAGCATGATGGCTTCGCCGCCGAGCTGGCGCATGCCGACATCGAAGGAGACCCGGGTGCGGGTCGAGGGCCGCTCGAAGATCATGGCGAGCGTCTTGCCTTCGAGCGGCTTCTTCGGCGGCTCGCGGTGGTCGAGCTTGTGCGCCTTCAGCGTCGCCTTCATGGCGCTGCTCGCAGCCAGCATGCTCCGCAGGTCGGACAGCGCAAGGCTGTTGATGTCGAGGAAGTGCCGCGGCTTGCTCATAGGCTTGCCGTCCGCTTTGCTGAACCGGCCTCGATCGCAGCGCAGGCGCGCTCGAGCATGGCGACCGACTGCTCGATCTCGGCCTCGCTGACGATCAACGGCGCGAGGAAGCGCACCACGTTGTCGCCGGCCCCGACCGTGAGCAGCTTCTCCGCACGCAACGCAGCCACGAGATCGGTCGACGGCACCACCGCCTTGACGCCGATCAGCAGCCCCTCGCCCCGAACCTCGGAGACCACGGTCGGATGACGGTCGATCACGGAGGCGAGCTTCTGCTTGAGCAGCAGCGACATCTTCTGCACATGGTCGAAGAAGCCGGGCTTGAGCATGACGTCGAGCACCGCGCTCGCCGCCGCAACCGCGAGCGGATTGCCGCCGAAGGTCGAGCCGTGCGAGCCCGGCGTCATGCCGGCCGCCGCGTCCGCCGTTGCGAGCACGGCACCGATCGGGAAGCCGCCGCCGAGCGCCTTGGCGAGCGACATCACGTCGGGCGTGACACCGAGGCGCTTATAGGCAAACAGCTCGCCGGTGCGGCCCATGCCGGTCTGCACCTCGTCGAAGGCGAGCAACAGGCCGTGCTCGTCGCAGAGCTCGCGCAGCGCCCGGAAGAAGGCCGGCGGCGCCGAGCGGACGCCGCCCTCGCCCTGGATCGGCTCGATCAGGATGCCGGCGGTGTGCGGGCCGATCGCCTTCTTCACCGCTTCGATGTCGCCATGCGGCACCTGGTCGAAGCCGTCCATCGGCGGGCCGAAGCCTTCGAGATATTTGGCCGAGCCGGTGGCGGCGAGCGTCGCCAGCGTGCGGCCATGGAAGGCGCCTTCGAAGGTGATGATGCGGTAGCGTTCGGGATGGCCCTTGGCGGCGTGGTGCTTGCGCGTGACCTTGATCACGCCTTCCATCGCCTCGGCGCCGGAATTGCAGAAGAAGACGAAGTCGGCAAAGCTCTGCTCGCACAGCCGCGCGGCGAGCTTCTCGCCGTCGGGGCTCCGAAACAGGTTCGACATGTGCCAGAGCCTGGTCGCCTGCTCCTGCAGCGCCTTGACCAGATGCGGGTGCGCATGACCCAGCGCGTTGACGGCGACGCCCGAGGTGAAGTCGAGATAGCGCTCGCCATTGGTTGCGATCAGCCAGGCGCCCTCACCGCGCTCGAAGGCGAGGTCGGCCCTGGCGAAGACGGGGAGCAGGTGCGACGCGGCGCTGTTGGTCATGACGGTCACTCTGGCGATCGGGTAGCGTTCAACTTGACGTTCGGGAAGGCGTTCACTTGCTCGGCGGGACCGGCCGCGATGCGCGCTTGAACAATGGTCGCATCAACGACCCGAACCGGAAAACAAACGTGCCGCCTTTTCAGGGCGGCACGTATCGAAGCATTTTAAGCGCGCGGCAGGACCTGTCAACATGCCCGCAAATGCCGATTCCAAGCCAAAAACGGCCCGTAGGATACCGGTGGGACGTAACAGGAATCCCGCATGACACAAGGGTTTCTGAACATGGCGCGCGTTGCGGAACATGTGGAAGGCCTCCGCGGACTCTTGCGCGAGAGTCACGGCATATTGTAGCGTCTTTTTTGTCGGATACGACATCTCGTGCGGCAGTTTTGATCCCTTAGGTTTGGTTGTTTGGCGTACACGTCCGGGCGCGCTCATCGCTCCCGGCGAGCCTTAAGGGATTCTGACCGCAAGGGTTTTTGGGATTTGGCATCGCAGCGCAGCCTGAACGGCGGGCCGGCGCGAGGCGGAGGGATGAAGTCGATGACGGTATTGACCTGGTCAGACGAGCGCGTCGAACAGTTGAAAAAGCTCTGGGAGTCCGGCCTGTCGGCCAGCCAGATTGCAGCTGAGCTCGGCAATGTCACGCGCAACGCCGTGATCGGAAAGGTGCATCGGTTGGGTCTGTCGGGCCGCGCCAAGAGCCCGGCGGCGGCCGCACCGCGCCAGCGCAAGCCGCGTCCGGCACAGCACATGATGCGGGTGTCGCGCCCGGTGTCGCGCGGCAACACGGCGCTCGCGCATGCGTTCGAGGTCGAGGTCGAGCCCGACCCGATCGCCTACGACAATGTGGTGCCGATGAGCCAGCGGCTGTCGCTGCTGGAGCTGAACGAGGCCACCTGCCACTGGCCGGTCGGCGATCCCGCCAGCCCCGACTTCTTCTTCTGCGGCGGCAAGGCGCTCTCGGGACTGCCCTATTGCGTGCAGCACTCGCGGATCGCGTATCAGCCGGCGGCGGACCGCCGGCGGCAGCCGGCGAAGACGACGCGGTAGGTTTTCGCGAAGATCATTCGTTGTCGCCCCGGCGAAAGCCGGGGCCCATAACCCCCAGCCTTCGTTTGGCGAAGGTCGTCAACCCACCGAATGTCGCGGATCGACTCCGCGCTATGGGTCCCGGCCTGCGCCGGGACGACACCGGGAGTGTGGTTTGGCCGTCGCGAAAACAAACGCCGGCCGGTACGCTGCCCTGACGCCAGCGCCCCCCTACGACTCCGCCTTTGCGAACCGGTCATCCAGCGCGTAGCCGGCGCCGCGGACGGTGCGGATCGGATCCTGCTCGCGGCCGGGGTTGAGCAGCTTGCGCAGCCGGCCGATATGGACGTCGACGGTGCGCTCGTCGATATAGATGTCGCGGCCCCAGACGCTGTCGAGCAGCTGCTCGCGCGAGAACACGCGGCCCGGATGCTCCAGGAAGAACTCGAGCAGGCGATATTCGGTCGGCCCGAGATCGATCGGACGGCCCGAACGCGCCACGCGGCGCTTCTCGCGGTCGAGCTCGATGTCGCCATAGGCGAGCACGGTGGCGAGACGCTCGGGGCTTGCGCGCCGCAGCAGGCCTTTCACGCGAGCGAGCAGTTCGGGCACCGAGAACGGCTTGACGATGTAGTCGTCGGCGCCGGTCGCAAGTCCCCGCACCCGCTCGCTCTCCTCGCCGCGCGCGGTCAGCATGATGATCGGCAGCTGCTTGGTATCCGGCCGCGTCCGCAAACGCCGGCACAGCTCGATGCCGCTCAGGCCGGGCAGCATCCAGTCCAGCACGATCAGGTCGGGGACCCGTTCCTTCAGCCGCGTATCGGCATCATCGCCGCGCGCGACGGTCTCGACCTCATAGCCTTCGGCCTCGAGGTTGTAGCGCAACAGCGTGGTCAGGGCTTCTTCGTCTTCAACCACCAGAATGCGCGCACTCATGGTCTGGTCTTCTCCATTGCTTGGGCGTGATCCGCGTCGTTGCGTTCTAGTTGCCAGGGACCGTCGCGGCAAACGACGTCGTATCGCCCTTCGGGCGCCTGTCCTGAATCTGCTGGCCTTCGATCATGTAGAACACGGTTTCCGCAATGTTGGTGGCGTGGTCGCCGATCCGCTCGATGTTCTTGGCGCAGAACATCAAATGGATGCAGAACGAGATGTTGCGCGGGTCTTCCATCATGTAGGTCAGGAGCTCGCGGAACAGCGAGGTGCAGATGGCGTCGACTTCCTCGTCGCCCTTCCACACCGTCATCGCCGCCGGCAGGTCGTGCGCGGCATAGGCGTCGAGCACGGTCTTGACCTGCTGCTGCACCAGGTCCGTCATGTGCTCCAGCCCGCGGATCAGCTTCAGGGGATGGAAATCGCTTTCCAGCGCCGCAACCCGCTTGCCCATGTTCTTGGCGAGGTCGCCGATCCGCTCGAGATCGATCGCAACCCGCATGGCGCCGACGATCTCGCGCAGGTCCACCGCCATCGGCTGACGCCGGGCAATGGTCGTCACCGCGCGCTCCTCGATGGTGCGCTGCATGTTGTCGATCTCGAGGTCGGCGGCGACCACGCGCTGGCCGAGCGCGATGTCGTGGCGAACCAGCGCATCGACGGATTCGACGATCATCCGTTCGGCAAGGCCGCCCATTTCCGCGACCAGCCGGGTGAGCTCCATGAGGTCGGTGTCGAAGGCCTTGGCGGTATGTTCAGAAGCCATTCTCTCTCTCCTCAGCCGAACCGGCCGGTGATGTAATCCTGGGTCCTGCGGTCGCCAGGCGAGGTGAAGATCTTGCTGGTGTCGTCGAATTCGATCAGCTCGCCGAGATACATGAAGGCGGTCTTGTCGGAGACGCGCGCCGCCTGCTGCATGTTGTGGGTGACGATTGCGATGGTGTAGTTCTCGGACAGCTCCTGGATCAGCTCCTCGACCTTGGCCGTCGAGATCGGGTCGAGCGCCGAGCAGGGCTCGTCGAACAGGATCACTTCCGGCCGCACCGCAACCGTGCGGGCGATGCAGAGCCGCTGCTGCTGGCCGCCGGAGAGCGACAGGCCGGAGGCGTTCAGCTTGTCCTTGACCTCGTTCCACAGCGCGCCGCCGCGCAGCGCCTTCTCGACCCGGCCGTCCATCTCGGACTTCGGAATCTTCTCATAGAGGCGGATGCCGAAGGCGATGTTCTCGTAGATCGTCATCGGGAACGGCGTCGGCTTCTGGAACACCATGCCGACCCGGGCGCGCAACAGGTTGAGGTCGAGCTTGGGATCGAGGATGTTGCTGTTGTCGAGCAGGAGCTCGCCCTCGGCGCGCTGGCCCGGATAGAGATCGTACATCCGGTTGAAGATGCGCAGCAGGGTCGACTTGCCGCAGCCGGACGGGCCGATGAAGGCGGTGACGCGATTGGTGCCGAGCGCCAGGTTGATGTTCTTCAGCGCGTGGTGCTCGCCGTAATAGAAGTTGAGATTGCGCGCGGTGACCTTCGGCGGCGCCTCGGGCAGATGCGCGGACGGGGTGCCTGTCGGCGTGACGGATACTGAAAGCTCGGTCATTTTGCGCTCCTCTCGGCGCCAAGGATGCGGGCCCCGATATTGAGGGCGAGCACGGTCAGAGTGATCAGCAGCGCGCCGCTCCAGGCCAGCTGCTTCCAATATTCGTAGGGGCTTTGCACGAAGTTGTTGATGGTCACCGGCAGGTTCGCCATCGTCTTGGTGAGGTCGAGGCTGAAGAACTGGTTCGACAGCGCGGTGAACAAAAGCGGCGCGGTTTCGCCGGCGACGCGGGCGGTTGCCAGCAGCACGCCCGTGATCAGCCCCGAGCGCGCCGCGCGGTAGGCGATCCGCTTGATCACCAGCGAGCGCGGCAGCCCGAGCGCGCTGGCCGCCTCGCGCAGGGGATTGGGCACCAGCAGCAGCATGTCCTCGGTCGTGCGCAGCACGACGGGAATGACGATCACGGCGAGCGCAAGCGCGCCGGCAATCGCGGAAAAGCCGTGCATCGGCACCACCACGGCGCCGTAGATGAACAGGCCGATGATGATCGAAGGCGCGCTGAGCAGGATGTCATTGATGAAGCGGATCACCGAGGTCAGCCGGTCATGCCGGCCATATTCGGCAAGATAGGTGCCGGCGAACAGGCCGAGCGGCGCGCCGATGCCCACCCCGATCACCGTCATGATGACGGAGCCGACGATGGCGTTGAGCAGGCCGCCGGAGGTCCCGCCCGGCGGCGGCGTGCTCTCGGTGAAAATCTGTAGACTGAGCCCGGCGAAGCCGTTGTAGAGCAGCGTGATCAGGATCAGCGCAAGCCAGGTGACGCCGACCGCGGCCGCAGCGAAACAAAGCGCGCGGATGATGATGTCCCAGCGCTTGCGGCGCAGGTAGATCGGGTTGAGGCCGGCGCTCATTTTATCTGCGCTCATGTCAATTCCCCGCCTTCTGTTCCAGGCGGAGCAGCATCAGCCGCGCGGCCGCAAGCACGAAGAAAGTCAGGACGAACAGCAGAAGTCCGAGCAGGATCAGGCCGGACTGGTGCAGGCCGTCGCTTTCGGCGAATTCGGAGGCGATCGCCGCCGAGATGGTGGTGCCCGGCGCGAAGATCGAGCTGGAGATGCGGAACGAGTTGCCGATGATGAAGGTGACCGCCATGGTCTCGCCGAGCGCACGGCCGAGCGCCAGCATGATGCCGCCGATGACGCCGACGCGGGTGTAGGGGATCACGACGTTGCGGACCACCTCCCAGGTGGTGCAGCCGACGCCGTAGGCGGCCTCCTTCAGCACCGGCGGCACCGTCTTGAACACGTCGACCGAGATCGCGGTGATGAACGGCAGCACCATGATCGCCAGGATCAGCGATGCGTTGAACAGGCTGAGATAGGACGGCGGACCGGCGAAGATCACGCCCAGGACCGGGACCGAGCCGAAGGTGTCGATCATGAAGGGCTGGAACGTATAGGCCAGGAACGGCCCCAGCACGAAGAAGCCCCACATGCCGTAGATGATCGAGGGGATGCCGGCGAGCAGCTCGATGGCAATGCCGATCGGCCGCCGCAGCCATTGCGGACAGAGCTCGGTCAGGAAGATCGCGATGCCGAGCCCGACGGGAATCGCGATCAGCATGGCGATGAAGGAGGTGACGAGCGTGCCGTAGATCGGGCCGAGCGCGCCCATGACCGGCGGATCGGCTTCCGGCGCCCAGCGCTCGGTCCACAGGAAGGCGAAGCCGAATGCCTTCACCGCCGGCCAGGCGCCGATGATCAGCGACACGATGATGCCGCCGAGGATCAACAGCACCGAGATCGCGCTCAGGCGCGTGATCCAGTAGAAGGTGACATCGCCCACCTTGAAGGCGGAAAGCGCCCTCGCACGATCATACGGTCCGGCGGACTCGAGTACGTTGCTCACGTCGGTTTCAACGGCCATCTCTGCCACGCCAATCCCCTTGATAGATGTTTGCCACGCCAACTCTGTCTCGTTTGATCGATCCACTTTTGATCGATCCACTTACGGCTGTCGTTGCGGCTTCTTGCTCCCGGCGAGGGAGGATCCCTCCCCCGCCTTGCGCGGGGGAAGGAAGCTTGCGTTCAAGTCCGAGCGCGAGGCTCAGCTCTTGATGTCGGACGACCAGGTCTTCTCGATCTGCTTGACCACGGCCTCGGGCATCGGGATGTAGTCGAGATCCTCGGCCATCTTGCCGCCCTTCTCGAACGAGTACTTGAAGAACTTCAGCGCATCCTGGGTGGCCGCCTTGTCCGCGGCATCCTTGTGGAGGAGGATGAAGGTCGAGGCGACGATCGGCCAGGAGGCATCGCCCGGCTGGTCGGTCAGGATCAGGTAGTAGCCCGGGGCATGCGCCCAGTCGGCATTGGCGGCAGCCGCCTGGAAGCCTTCGTTGGTCGGCTGCACGGCCTTGCCGGCCTTGTTGACGAGACCCGTATAGGTCAGCTTGTTCTGCTTGGCATAGGCGTATTCGACGTAGCCGATCGAGTTCTTGGTCTGGCCGACATTGGCCGACACGCCCTCGTTGCCCTTGGCGCCGACGCCAGCCGGCCACTCGACGGTGGTACCGGAACCGATCTTCGACTTCCAGTCGGCGCTGACCTTGGCCAGGTAGTCGGTGAAGTTGAAGGTCGTTCCCGAGGCGTCCGAACGGTGCACGACCGAGATCGCGGCCGAGGGCAGGTTGACCTTCGGATTGAGCTTCTTGATCGCCGGATCGTCCCACTTGGTGATCTTGGCCTGGAAGATGTCGGCGAGCGTCTGGCCGTCGAGCATGATGT
>Ga0209062_1000648_pt1 | contig 91300 bp, 80 predicted proteins | sample Coa_R2_2_FD_187158 | JGI IMG/M metagenome (GOLD analysis project Ga0209062, IMG submission 187158) | Surface soil microbial communities from Centralia Pennsylvania, which are recovering from an underground coalmine fire - Coalmine... | ecosystem: Environmental > Terrestrial > Soil > Unclassified...
ACCGCGCTTTTAACCGTCCGGGCGCTTGAGCTACTCTTCGCTATGAGCCGCTCGAACTCGACCTCCGCACGGAGGCCTTCGAGATCGCGATGGACCACGGCAACCGCGAGCTTCCGGCCTTCGCGCCAGTAGGATATGGCGCAGTCTCTACTCTCCAGAGCTCCCGCGATCTCGACCTTGTCCCAATGCTCGGCGTGGCCGACATAGGCGAGGCCGAAATCGTACTGTTCCGTCCAGAAGAACGGCACGTAATCGAAGCGTTCGCGCCGGCCGAGGATGTTGCGCGCCGCAGTCTGGCCCTGGCGCTCGGCGACGACCCAGTGTTCGACGCGAATTCGCTCACCGGTCAGCCGATCGGGCCAGCGCGCGATGTCTCCGACGGCGAAGATGCCTGGAATGCTGCTCTCGAGGTACTCGTCGACGACGATTCCGCGATCGATCGCGAGCCCTGCCTGTTCCGCTAGCGAGATTGCTGGCCGCACGCCGATCCCGACAACGACCAGGTCGGCCTGAAGGCGTTCTCCGCTTTTCAGCGTCACGCTTTGCATGTCTATCGCCGTCGCCGTCGTGCCCAAATGGAATGTCACGCCATGGTCCTCATGGAGGTTGCGCAGGAACATTCCGACCTCTGGTCCCAGCACTTTCTCCATCAAGACCGTCTCGGTCCCGACCACGTGGACTTCGATGTTCCGGGCACGAAGCGACGACGCCACTTCCAGGCCAATGAAGCTGGCGCCGATCACGACCGCGCGCTTTGCCACCAGGGCGCTGGCGACCAGCGAGCGGCCGTCAGCCAGCGTCCGTAAATAGTGCACATGCGGGAGATCTGCCCCAGGGACGTCGAGACGCACCGGCTCGGCCCCGGTGGCAAGCAGGAGCGCCTCATAGGGGTGGCGGCTGCCATCGGCGAGCCGAACCTGCCGGGCCGCCGTGTCGATCATCGTTACGCGCGCGCCTAGGTGGAGAACGATTTCCTGGTCTTTATAGAATTCCGGCGGTCGGAGCGGGTTCGACTCATCGGACGCGGCGCCGGAGAGATAGCCCTTCGACAGATTGGGCCGGTCGCACGGCACCGACTCATCGGCGCTCAGCATCGTGATGCGGCCGGAATAGCCTTCGCGGCGGAGCATCTCGGCGGCCGCATTGCCCGCCGCACCGCCGCCGACGATCACGACCGTCTTTGGGATGCCGGCTATCAAAGGCTGTGGAGGTCGATTTACGCTTTCGAGCTTTTCCCGGACATACACGGTGCCGCCGGACTTCTCCTGAACGTACACCGAGCCAGCTGGCGTTTCGAAAGGCGCTAACTGACGAGCGACGTCGCGCACCTCTTCGCGATGCCGATGTTCAATGCGCCAGTGCGAAACCGGGTCGAGCGCCGGCGCACGGAGCGCCTCGCCGGTGCGCAGACTGAAACAAGCATGATGCCATTGGCAACGAACGGTATCGCCATCGAGGAGCCCCTGTTCGAGCGGCGCGCCGTAGTGCGTGCAGATGGCCCCGATCGCGAACACCTCATCGCCGCGCCGGGCGAGAAGCACCGGTTCGCCCTGGGCATGTCCGAGCAGCATGGTTCCATCGGGAATCGTTGAGAGCTCTACCCCTTGAGTGAGATCGGGCCCGCTGAGCTTGGTCTCTTCTTCGCTCATACAGATCTCCTGAATATTCGCCGACAAGACATCGCCCGGGACGAAACTCCGCTTATCCGTGCGAACTTGGCATTAGATAGATCGCTCTCCGGTGCTCATTGGGCCGATTGTAGCGAGCGAGGATATCGGCGGGAGACTCGGAAACTACGCAGATCCGGCCGCCCCTAGGTTGGCTGGCTGATGCGCGCTTCTCGTCGCGCCACGATCCCGACCGCGAACGCGACCGATATCGGTGCCCACACGCTTTTCCGCAGCGTCGGCCGCGGTTCATTTGGGCCTGGCCGACCAGGCCGACCCGTACGTCCACGAGCGCTTTGCGTGCAGGTGATGGCGACGACGACATTGGCCGCCTCCGAGTACGCATATCCGGTCGCCGGAACCTCGGACGCGCTATACGACCTGCGCGAGCTACGGCCCTCTCAGTCCTTTGTTTTAATCGCCTCTTCCGCAGCCGGATATACGAGCGTTCCGTTGGCCAACACATGCGCGCCGGGCGAAAGCTTTGCGGGGTCGACCTTACCGCTCCCCATGATGTGCATGACCGGAACGCCTTGCGCCAACAGATAGTCGGCAATGATGCGGCGGTGGCAACGCCACCAGACGGCTTCAGCACACATGATCGCGCAGCAATTGTCGCGGGAGAGCGCTCGCAGCTCGTTCAATCCTCTTCGGAAAGCGTCCGTCGCCGCGTAATCGGCATAGTTCCGGAAGGCGGCGACATGCCAGAACGTATTGAGCGAAGTTGGCGCGCCCTTTTGCGGGTGCCGCAACCCGCCAAGAGCCGATAGATGTCGATAACGTATTCCCGCATCACCCAGCGCCCCGGAAAGAGCATCGGCGTTGAACTGCGGATTGGTTCGCGACCGCGGGATAGAACGCACATCGACGAGCAGATCGACGCCCACCTCCTGCAGCAGAGTCAAAAATTCGGCGATCGGACGCGTTGAGTGACCTATCGTGAAGATCGTCAGTATCTTTTTGGACCGTCGCGCGCGTTTTGTTATCATTGTTTAGAACAAGGACGACGACATCCAAGCCGCAGCGCTCTTGTAAAATGTCTCGTGCATGAAGTACTCCTACCGGTTGGAAATCCTGGCTCCCGCATTATATCTAGGACGACCCGCAGCTCCCCAGCGGGAACACGGCATAAAGTTCGATATGCTTCCACGAAGGGGAGCCACGCCCGCTCATTTCCGGCACGTTTAGACGCAAATAAGCGGTCGGCGAGGTGCCGATCGCCGGGAAGCGGACTCTCGCCCTAGAGCAGATCAGCGAGCGCGTAGAGCGGCCGGATTTCGATCTCGCTTGGTCCCGGCATGGGGTTGGGGCAGCGCTTTACCCAGGCGACCGCCTCATCGATGTCCTTGACCTCCCAGAGCCAGAAGCCGGAGACCAGCTCCCCAGTCTCGGCAAAAGGTCCGTCGATCACCGTTCGGCCCGGACCGTCAAACGCAATACGCTTGCCATGCGAGGAGGGCTTGAGGCCGTCGCCGGCGCGCATGATGCCGGCATTGACCAGTTCCTCATTATATCGGCCCATGGCTTCGAACATTTCGGTCGTGGGGAGCACGCCCTTTTCGCTGTCGTCAGTAGCCTTCACGAGCACCATCACACGCATCGTCTGTCTACTTGTTTTGAGCCGGGCTTATCGGCCTGGCGTCGGAACGACGAACGGGGCTCTCGGGAAACCGACATGGTCCTGCAAATCTTTTCGACGGCCTAGTAGGCCCGCGGCTGGCCGGTTTCGCCGGCCACATCCATCAGGCCGTTGAGCCGCGTGTTGGCATAGAGCGGCCCGGTGGGGCCAAGCGTCACCAGCATGGCATGATCCATCGCGCCCGGTCCCATCTGATGCCGGATACCGCCGGTCATGCCCATGTTAATGTAATCGCGTCCATCAAGCAGGTCGTGGGTGAAATAGTGAGTGTGCCCGGCAAAGACGGTGTATGGACGACTCCCGAGCATCGCCTGAATTTTCGCGAGGGCCGGAGTCGGAGTCTTCCAGGCAGGCTTGTGCATGATCACGAATGTCCAACGCACATCGGCGTTCTGCGCAAGGGCATCGCGCACAAAGGCGAGCTGCCGATCGCTGAATCGCGCCGTATTCAGCTCGCCGGAATATTCGCCGCTCTGGATGTTTGCCGAGGTGCCTCCGGATTTCATCGCGGACGAGATGAAGCTGTCGACCATCTTCTCGGCCTTATCCGGGTCGCTCTTCATCATGTCGACGATCTCATAGAACTGCGCCGCCATTTTCGGCGGCATCGGCAGCGCCGGATCCTCGGTGCTCAGCATGAGAAAGAGAGCGCCCTTGTAGGTGAAGGCGTAATACCCTGATCCGCGGCGCTCGCGCCAGGCCGCGACGGTCTCGGGGGTATTGGTGTCATGGTTGCCGGGAACCGCCACGAACGGACATCCGAGCTTCGCGATCGACCGTTCTACGGCTTGCCATTGCCGACTGATTTCCGCTTTATTGTAAGTATAACCTTCGATCAGATCGCCGACCGAGACTACAAAATCAGGCTCGAGCCAGCTCAGTTGCACCATTGCCTGGGCGAAGACACCCGGTCGCGCGATCCCGGTATTGTCGCCGATGACGGCAAAGCGTAGCGGGCCCAGTCCGGCCTTGGGCGCGCCGGTCCATTGCACGGGCGAGTCGAGTGCGCCATCGGGCAGGAACAGACCGGCGGTGCCGCCCGGAGGCGACGCGGGCAGCACCGCTCCGGCCACCAGGCCGCGAAGAAATCCCGCGCGCGATATGATCATCGCCTTTTCCTTCCTGGTTGACGTGGAGGGCCCCGCCGCGAACGTTCACCAGCGATATCGAATTCTGGCTCCGTACATCCGCGGCTCGCCATAAACGAAGGACGCGAATCCAGCGACGCCGTAGATCGGATAGCCCCCGATGCGATAGACGGTGTCGGTCACGTTTGTCGCGAACAGAGATAGATCGAGCGGACGGGTCAGCAGGTCGTTCCAGTCCAACGCCAGGTCCAGCGTGCTGTAGGTTCCGCCGATCGTCGTGTAAGGCGGATCGGTCGGAAATGTCCCGACATATTGGTGCGACTGATAGGCAAGTGTCGCCGCCAGGAACAGATTGCCGAAGCTTTCGGGAACAGGAAGACGGTAGCGGCCGTTGAGCGAAACCTTATTCAGCGGGAGATAGGGATAGGTCTGGCCGGCCACCGTCTGACCGGTCGCGACAATCAGATAGTGATCGAACTTCGCCTCGTTATAGGCCCAGGACGCCGTCAGCTCGAGATCGTTTACCGGAATGAGCGTCAAATCGGCCTCGATGCCTTCGATCGTGGCATTGCCGGCATTGACGATCAGATTGGTCGTGACGACGGATCCGTTGATGGTCGCGGTGTAAGCCTGGCTCGCCTGCTTGTTGGCGTAATCGGAATGATAAGCGGCAAGGTTGGTCCGCGCCTTCATGCCGGCGATCTCCCAGTCCGATTTGACGCCGATCTCGACGTCCTTGACGGTCTCTGGCTTGAATTGGATTTGACTTGCGATCAACGATTGCGAGTTCAGCCCGCCGGCGCGGAAGCCGCGACGGTGCGTCACGTAGAGCAGCGTATCCGGCGTCAGTTGATAATCGAGACCGATGGTCCAGGATGGCTGGGTTCCGTACGCCGACACCGACACGATGCAGTTGCGGTTCGCGCCCGGCGCGCTGCAGGCGCCGTTTGCATTCCGTTGATAGAGGTCCAGCGCGCGATAATCCCAGGTGAAGCGGTAGCCGGCGGTGAATTTCAGCCCGTGCAGCGCGTCGAGCGAGTGGCCGAGATCGTAGGTCGCCTGTGTGTATACCGCTTCGCTGCGCGAGGTTGGCCTAACCGCGGTCGTCGTGGTCGATCCGAATGCCGTGCTGATATTCTCCGAACGTCCGATCGCATGCGAGAACAAACCGAACGTTCCCGCGACCCAGGACAAGCTGTCGTCGAACGACTTGCCCTGAAGCTGCAGCTCTTCCGTATACTGTCCGAGATCTGACACCCAACCCGAAGGTGTTACCGGACCGAGCAGCGGCAGCGACGTTCCGTCGTCATCATAGCGCGTGAGCTGCTTGAACTCGCGATAGCCGAACAGGTTGCGGAGCGTCAGCTCATCCGAAATGTCCCAGCGCGCTATGTCGGCAAGACCCCAGCTCCATATCTTCTCGATGGGATTGTTGCCGATCGCGACCGCGCGCGGGCCGAGTGCTCCTTGCCGCGTCAGGATTTGGGTCAGGGTCGACAACGGGAAAAATGCGAAACCGCCCGCCTTGCGAGCAGCAGCGATCGCCGCAGCCGGGTTCACCGCGAGGGCGCTTGGCGAAGGTCCATTTCCGCCGAGGAACAGCGGCAATCCGGCGATCGTGCTGAGCTGCAGCCCGGGATCGAGCGCCGCCAGAACCTCCGACGAGCCGTTGGTGTCGCTGTAGAGACTGTCTGCGACGAAATAATTCTCGAAATCGTCGGTAGGCCGCAGAATCAATGAAAACCGGCCGCTCCAATAGTCCCGATTGTCGAGATCCTTGCCGTTCAGCACGTCCTTGGTGAAGCCGTCGCGCTCGGCCCTAGCGCCGGCGAAGCGGGCCAGCACCTTCTCCGAGACGATCGGAACATTGACGGCGCCCTGGAGCTCGCGATCGTCGTAGTTGCCGACTTGGAACTGAGCGTAGCCATCGAAATCGTCATCCGGCTTCTTTGGCTGCAGCAGCACAGCGCCGCCGGTCGAGTTACGGCCGAACAACGTGCCTTGCGGCCCCTTGAGCACTTGAATGTTCTCGAGATCATAGAAGCGACCGGGACCGCCGCCATCACCGATCGGAAACGGTATCTCGGCGAAATAGGGCGTGATGGTTGGCGACTGCCCTTGGGCTGAGGCGTTGTTGTTGCTCAACCCGCGAATCTCGTAACCTTCGAGATCGCGGTTCGTCTGCGCGGTGTTGAGCGCCGGAATCAGCTTCCCGAGATCGACGGCATTTGCGATGGAGTGCTCGGCGAGCTGGTCACCGCTGATCGCGCTGATCGCGATCGGCACTGTTTGCAGCTTCTCCTCTCTGCGCCGCGCAGTGACGACGATTTCTTCCAGGCCCGTCGGGGCCGAAATGCCTTGCGCCTGCTGTTGAGCGGCGGCCGACGGCGTAACGAAACCCGACGACAACAGCGCGCTTCCGGCCAACAACCACGACCGAACCGACATATCCATCCCTCCCCGTCTATCTCGACTGTTTGGAAGCGTGTTCGTATGCACGCCCGAGTAGAACATTAGTACAGCCGGCGGCGCCAAAGTGCACGAGAGCCGCATACCGAGTCAATACCCATTCCTATCGGGATAAATCGACAATCCTACTGTCCGACACTAAGCGGGTGTTCTACATAGATGAGAACATTTGTACAGCGGAGAAATCTGGAGTTTCCGGACATGCGGATTTGGTGCATGTAGGAGAGATGGCTAAGGGCAATACTCGGCAGCCAGCTGAGGGCATCATCGCGACAGCCGCCGACCTCGTCTCGATATCAGGAGTCGGAGCTCTCAGCGCTCGCGCGGTGGCACAGCAGGCGGGGCTCAGCCCGTCCGCGGTCAATTATCACCTCGGCGGTCGTGAGGGCTTGATCCGCGCCCTCCGGCTGAGGACTAGAGATGAATTTCAGAAGTGGACAGAAACGCGCTTCGAGGCGCTGAACGGATTGCCGTCCGATTTGCTGTCGCCGCCCAGTCTCATCGCAGGCTTCATTGGCGATCTCGCGATGCAGCCATGGGCTGTCGCGATGATCGAATTCCGCGAGCTCCATGGCAGAGAACCGGAGCTCGGCGACGCAGCCGAGGTCAAATGGCTGTCAATGGAAGCGCTCTGGGACCGGCTTCTTGAACGATTCCATGTTGACGACAATGTCGAGGAGTGTTGGCGGATCCTTGCGCTGGGAGCCTTTTCCCTCGCCTTGGTGGATACGGACGCGCTGGTCAGGTCGGTCTGGCTGTCGCAAGTCGTGCATCGGACAGCCGAACGGCTAGCGGGGCGACGGCGATTCGATCGCGTTGAGCCGCAGGAGGTCCAATTTCCTGCGGTCGCGCCGTCGGAGCAGCCGGAAGGCCGCCGCCGAATCATCGAGACGAGCATCCGAATGATCGGCGAGCAGGGCGTGGCCGATTTGACCCATCGCCGCGTTGCCGCTGCAGCCGGGCTTTCGCTGGCTGCGACGACATATTTCTTCAAGACCAAGAACGAAATGATCTTCGAGGCCTTTCGTGAGCTCCATCGGCGCGCATTCGCGCGGCTGGCTTCCAGCAATCCCCGCGCCGCGAACTCCCTCTCCAATCTTCTCTTGAACAAGAATGGAGATCCGCATTGGGAGGTCGGCGCCATGACAGCGCTCTACACCGCGGCTGCACGCGACCCGGCGCTTCGGCCTTTCGCAACGGATCTCCGTCGCGCCCGCGGGATCGGATCGTTGCGATGGCTCGCAGGCCAGGGCGTGACAGGCCTCGATCGAACGGACGGGCTCATCTGGTCCCTTATCGTCGGCGGCCTTTTCCAAGCCGCGCTCCTCGTGCCGAAACGGCAACGCCGGACGTTTGTCGATCGAACCTCGAAACGGCTGCTGCAAACGCTCTTTCTAGGGCCCGACGATGCCGATTGAGCAAGCCTAAGCTGTTCTGCAACGCTTAACGGGCGGGCTTGACGACCTTCAATACGAAATTATCGGCTTCGCCGATTGCAAGATACATATCGCGATCCTGCGCTCCCAGCTTCAGAACTGGCGGGAGAGTCCACACGCCGGCCGGCCAGTTCTTCGTGTCCTTTGGATTGGCGTTTATCTCGGAGGCGCCGACGAATCGAAACCCCGCTTTTTCCGCAAGCCGGATCGCGTAGTCCTGCCGCACATAGCCGCTGGTCGCCTTCGGATCCTGAGGCTGGTCAGTCCGCCCCCTGTGCTCTTCGATCCCCAACACGCCGCCCGGCTTCAGCGCTTTGTAGAATGCCGCAAAACGCCTCGTCCGCAAACGGTACCGGAGACATCCAGTTATGGACGTTCCGAAAGCTCAGAACCATATCCGCCGAATCCGGTGGGACGATGTCGTAGTGATTTCTGCCGAACCCGACGACATGGACCTTGCCATATACACCGCTATTCGCATCGAGTTTCGATCACGCGCGGCCATATTCGAGCTGCGCTGAGCTCCCGCAACCGCATCTTTCAACGCCTGATCGCTTGCGATCGCCTGACCTGAGACGATGGACACTATCAGGGCCGCCAAGCCGATTGATAATGAGCGTGCGCGCATGATCCCTCCTTTCGATATTCCCACGCCGCCCGAGCGGCGTGCCTACGCCTCGCCATTCGGGAATAGGCTCGCGATGGTCGCAATGGCCGCGTTCGCCTCGGCTGGATTTGGGATGGTCGAATCGTCGCCGTAGCCGAAGCTTTCGTCGGCTCCCAGGGCCTGGACGACCGAACCGTCGCGCCGGGGCACGTAGGAGACGTCGTGATACGCCAGGCTATAGTTGACCTCCGGCTGCGGTATCAATCTGGCCAGTTGGCCTCGAACCGGGATCAACGAAGCATCGCCGAACAGCGCCTTCGCTCCGTAGCCCGTGGCATTGATCAATGTCTCCTCCGATAGCGTCGACAATTCCGCCGGGCTGTGGAACTCCCGCGTCCGGATCCGGCCGCCATTGGCGAAGAAATCGGAAATGAGGAGGCGCTGATACTCCGTCAGATTGAAGACCATGGATGGGCGCCGTTGGACGCGGTAGGCCGGAAACGGATTCTCGGCAGGGCCGAGATCCACCAGGGGTGGCGTCAGATCGCTGACCAGCTCGCGCTGCAGCTCGGCGAATTTGATCGGATTCTGCGTTGGCCGAGCTTGGGCCGCCAAATCGTGGATTCGATAGAAGTCGACCCATTCCACCGGATCGCCGGGCAATCCGAGCAAATCCTGGTAGGTGCGAAAAGAGATCCGGCACATCTCCTCCCACGCCTGCTTGAAAGCCGGCGTCGCGCCGCTCTCCAGGCAGATGCGGGAGTCCGGAGTCCAGACGCCGCTCGCGAGCGAGGAACGAACGTCCGGAGGGCGATCCTTCGCGTAAATCGTCACGGCGACGCCGGCGCGTTGAAGCAAAATCGCGGAGGTCAGTCCAAGCGCGCCGCAACCGATCACCGCGATCTTCTCGGCGCCCGTCGCCATCGCGTTGCGGACCGCAATCGTGCTCGAGCCCCAGGAAAGCGACCAGCCGCTGCCGCCATGGCCGTAATTGTGCACGACCGTCTTGTTGCCGATCCGCTCGACGTCGAGCCGCGGTCCATTGGCCCGAAAGGGCCGCGTGCATACCGTGATCTTGATCACGCGATCCATGCTCGCGCGAATGGGCGGAAGCGTTGGCGCGCCGGGCCGGCCTCCGACGCAGCCATCCAAGGCCAGAGTCGACAGGAAGGCGCCGCCCGTCTGAATCACTTTGCGTCGCCCGAGCGGCCGGTCCATTGGGTTCCTTTCCTCTAACTCCCGGCGCGATCGGCCCGGCCAGGTGCGCAGCCGATCATACAAGCCGGCTTCGGGACATGAAACGTTCCAAATCCAGCGGCGGGGGATATTATACTTAAGTTCGCAGGCGCGAGATATTATGGGCGACTTATAAGGGAGTTAGCCATGTCAAAGTGCATTTTCTCGGCGGATGCTTACTGGCGGTCCAAATCCGATAGATAAGATTGGGCCTCGGCCATTGAGATGACATCGCCATATTTGGCGTCGATGTCGAACAGGTTGACCTCATGCACATCCGGGTGACGATCGCCCACGGCCTCGCGCACGACGATCGGGATGAATCCGTTCTGGCACGCATCGACCGCGGTTGCGCGGATGCAGCCAGAGGTCGAGACTCCGCAAATCAGCAGCGTGTCGATGTGGAGCGACGTCAATGTCGCCGCGAGAGATGTGCCGAAGAAGGCGCTGGCATATTGCTTTGTGATGACGATCTCACCGTCGCGAGGCGCCAGGCCCTCGGCAAAATTGCCATAGCCGCCGGGCGCGCCTCGCTCGAACAACGCGAGCGCTTTCACCTTACGGAAGAACACGCCGCCATCGGCGCCGCCGGGCGTGTAAGCGACGTTGGTGTGGAGCACCGGAATCCCGGCTTGCCGCGCGGTCTCCAGCAGTCGCGCGGCCACGGCACGGGCGTCTTCGACACCGGCAAACAATGGCGATTCGGGTCTGAGATAAGCTTGGACGAAGTCGACGACGAGCAGCGCCGGCTGGTTGCCGAAGCCGAGTCTATTGGTGAATCCGCCTCGACGATAATTCTCCTCGAGATCGTTTTTGTCCCGCGACACCTCGCCAATCTCCACATTCAGTCGGACTCAGTCGGACGTCGCCCGATTGATTTGTCCGGATGAACAGCCTACGCTCGACGCGCTGCGACTACAATCGCGCCCCACCAGAACAGGTCAGGAGAATTCGATGCGCAGCAAGCCGTTGCTGACCTCCTCCGACGCCCATACGGTCATGACGGCCTGCAAGACGGCCGCGATCGCGACGGGCTGGAAAGTCTCGATCGCCATCGTCGACGATGGCGGCTATCCGCTCTTGCTCGAGCGAATGGACGGCGCCGGCCTGCTGACGCCCGAAGTCGCGTTGCGCAAGGCGCGGACCGCCGCCTTGTCTCGCGCGCCGACGAAGAACCTGGAAGATCGTCTACGCGACCGTCCCGCCTTTCTCAGCCTTGGCGAATATCTGCCGCTTCAGGGCGGCCTTCCGATCAAGATCGGCGACGACTGCCTTGGCGGCGTCGGCGTTTCGGGCGTGCAATCGCACGAGGACGAGCAGATCGCCGCGGCAGGCATTTCCGCCTTGCAGGTCTAGCGGCCTAGAAGAAGTTGCTCCGGCGCTCGTATTCGACGAGCTCGTAGAAGGTCTGCATATAGCCGGTGCAGTAGGCCTTGAGTAAAATGTAGTCGCCGTCAGCCGTCACCCAGAGATGATAGGGCGGGTGGCGATCGGTTCCCATGTAGCTGTCGTCAATATTGTCGCCGATCCGGAAATGCAGCGCGTCGAAGCGGCCGGCCTTGACAGTCACGGTCTCCGTGCCGAGGAAGGCGAAGACGATGTCGCGTTTTTCGATCAGGGTAGGCCCGTCGGCGCCGCGATGATGCAGTGAACACATGAGGTAGGACGGGATCGTCTGAACGCCGGGTCCGCGCGAAAGATCGTAGCATTGTGTATGCCAGGCGTCGGCCTGTATCGGATGCGTGCCGAAGAAGGCCGCTGGACGCTCGAGCTCGAGCCGTTGCGAGATGCGGCCCTCGGCGGCGGTGTAGCCTTCGCATTCAGCCAAACGGTCCGCGATACGGTACCAGGCGGAACCGACAAACGCCTCGTCCACGGTGATCTGCACGAAGCCGCCGAGCGGCCGCCAATCGGCGTCGAGATTGGTGACCGAATCGCGCAGCACGCGGGGAGGATTCTCGTCTATCGCGCAATGGGCTCTTAATGTCCGACGGCGGTCGACATGCTTCGTGATAATAAACGTCTCCCCGCCCCGCGGCCGGTCGAGAATCTCGGGCTTCTTCGACGTGTAGAGCAGCCGACCCCGAATGGTTTCGTGTTGCATCGGATTCACCAAGGCATTTCCCGACCGTCCCAGGCGAGGAAGCGGCCGCTCGATTCAGGAGTGACCCGCGCCAGCACGCGGCGCAGGCCGGCGATTGATTCGACCGGGTCGACGGGCGCTCTCGGACCGCCCATGTCGGTATGCGCCCAGCCTGGATGCAGCAGCACGACGATGATGCCCCACGCCTTCAGGTCGATGGACAAGGAGCGCCCGACCATGTTGAGCGCCGCCTTCGACGACCGGTAGCCATAGATTTCCCCCATCCGGTTGCGCGCAATCGAGCCGAGCTCGCTCGACAGGAAGCCGACGATCGACCCCTGACCGAGATTCGGCAACAGCGCCCGAGTGAGCGCGAAAGGCGCGATCAAGTCGGTCTTCAGGATCTGGAGCCAATTCTCGATATCCATGCGCTCCAGGGTCTGCTCCTTGTCACCGACGATCGAACCGTAAATGCCGGCATTGTTGAGGAGCAGATCGATCTTCTCGCCGGCAAGCGCCTCGGCGCAAGCCGCGATCGATTGCGGCTCGGTCACATCCAGCGGGAGCCGCCGCGTCTCCGGTATCGCGCGGAGCGCATCGGCCCGCGCGGGATCCCGGCACGTGCCGATCACCTGCCAGCCATCAGCCGCATATTGCTTCGCGAATTCGAGCCCGAGGCCGCGATTGGCGCCCGAAATGAAGACGGTCGGCATTGTCTCCTCGGTCCAGGATCAAACCTTGCTCAAACCCAGGAACGCTTCGACGATCAGCGCGCCCCAAAGCGACAGCACGACCGGACGCACCCGCGCATGGGCGCGCCGCATCGCCGCCTCGACCTCCGGTGTCGATCCGTGCGCAGCGAGTCGCCCGAATGCCGTGGCAAAGGGGCGGAAGGCGGAGCGGATACCGAGGCCGAGCGCGACGATCGCCGCGAAGATGAGGACCTTGGCCGCAAGCCAAGTCGCGCCAGGCGCGACCGGGCCGTGACCGAGAAGCGAGGCGACGCCGAATACGGTCAGCGCCGCGATCGCCGCATAGCGTATCCAGTAATCGAGCCCGAGCAGCCGCGGAAAGACGCCGTTGTAAAGCTTGATGACGAGCGTGAGCCAAGCGAGCGACGCCACCCAAATGAAGGAAAGCACGGGCCGCGCCCAGTCGGGCGGCAGCGATGCATAGCCGCCGGCGAGTGCGAGCGTGATTCCGACCGGCAGCGTCAGGACGAGCGCCATGCGGGGAAAGAGGTCGATGAAGTGGACAATCTTCATCACCGTCTGCCGGGTCTCTATCGTTAATTTGGGATCCACGAGAAGCCAGGCCGAGTAGAAGACGCCGAGATCGGCACCAAGCCAATAGACGAACAGCAAAATATGAAGGAGAAGCAGAATGGCGTAGCCGAGATTCATTTGGAATCCGTCGACCGCGCAAGCTCCGTTTGAAGCGCTTCGTAGTCGGCCTCGGCCTTGCGCTGTTCGAGCTCATCGAGCTCAGTCTGCAGGATCATCAATATGCGCGCGATATATTCCTGGCGCAGTGCTGCCCGCTCCTGCTTCGCTTGCGCATCCGGGCGCCAGGCGTCGATCTCCGCGGCCGACAGCAAGCCCCGTTCCGCCAGGATTCGCTCGACTGTGTCGAGCCGCTCGCGTGTGACGGCGAGCTCGCCGGCAACCGCCATTGTGATCGCGAGCACCTTGTCGATCGCCGGATCGTCAAAGAAATAGGGTCGACGCCCCTTGGCCTTGGCAGTAGAGCGCGACAGGTCGCGTTCGGATTCGCTCGCCATCGTCAACGCTTCCAGCCGCCGAATCCGTACCATCCGGCGCCGCGGCCGAAATCCTTGCTGCCGCTCTCTCCGGCGTAATCCGGCTCCAATATCGGCGGAAAGCGAGTCTCGAGAATGTCCGCGCGATCGAAGCCGGCGCGCTCCAGCTCGTCCATCATGTTCATGTCATGGAGCGTAGTCCAGAAGGGCTCGTTGTTGTTGTGCGAGTCCCAGTCGCGTATGAACGCCTCGAATGGATCCATGCCGCGATAAGGGGGTTGCTCAAGGCTCAGCGTAAGACCGCCCGGCGCAAGCACGCGATATAGCTCCTTCATGATGCGGCGGAGCGCGACGACCGAGGTTTCGTGCCAAAACTGCGCCGTGACGACGAAATCGAAGCTGTCGTCTTCGAAACGCAACCGCTCGGCATTGATCTGTGCGAAATGAACATTGGTGATGCCCATCGATTTCGCCCTGGCATGGCCGTAGCGCAGCATCGGCGCGGCGGCGTCGATCGCCCAGACCTCCGCCTCGGGAAATTTGCGCGCCAGCGGCAGCGTGTTGTGCCCGAGGCCGGCGCCGAGATCGAGGATGCGGCGCGGCCGGAAGCTCGGCTCGTGCCGTTCCAACCAATCCACGATCGCGCGACCGCCCCCGTCATTGAAGCGTCCGAGCAATCCACCAGTAGTGGCAAAGATGCCGGTGTCGTAATTGGCAGGGCCGGACACGTCGCCCGGCTTGATCTCGCTGTGATAGCCGCCGGGCATGCAATGAATGTCGACAGCTGTTACGTAGCGCGGCATCTCGACACTCGGATCCAGCTCCAAGGTCGGCGCGCCATCGTTCAGCCGTCGCGCCTTCTCGATCAGATCGTCGGCCTGACGCAGCACCATCGCGCGCCCGTTCTCTTGGCGCATTTCCATATAGCTGCGGCGCAGCGCCGACCAGAAACGGTAGAAGCCGTCGCGGCTCATCGCCTTGCGCACTTCCTGCCGCGTTTCGGGCGGCCGCCCCTTTTCGGCGACGAACGCCGGCTTCACCCGCGTCTCGTAGGCGAGCCGGTTGCCCGGAAAGACGGAGGTCGCCAGATGCTGGTTCAACGAAGCGAGGAAATTGAACCGCGCGATCTCGTCATGTCGGCCTTCCGGAAACATCTCGTGGCGGCCCACATCCGTCCAGGGCGGCGGGAGCTTGATTCCCTTGGCGTGCGCGGACAATCCGTTCGAGAGGAGCCAGCCCCGCTCGTGTCCCTGCCCTTGGGCACCTTCCGTCGCCTTGCCTTCCGCCATCTCACGCTCCTCTATTCCTAGACGATGCCACGTCGCCCGAGTTCCGCGATCTTCGCATCGTCGAAGCCGAGCAGCCCTTTATAGACCTCTTCATTGTGCTCGCCGAGTTCCGGTCCCGCGAAACGTACTTGGCCAGGTGTCACGGACAGCTTTGGCGCGACATTCTGCATCGCCAGCGCGCCGAAGATCTTGTGAGGGATACGGATAATCGCTTCGCGGGCCTTGAAATGCGCATCGTCCAGCATCTCGGGTGCGCGATAGATCCGTCCGACCGGCACCGCCGCCTCGTTCATCAACGTAATCACCTGGTCGACCGTCAGGTTCCGCGTCCAATCGTCGATGAGGGCATCGAGCTCCACCTGATTGGCGCCCCGGGCCCCGTGCGAGGAATATCGTGCGTCATCGCTTAACTCCGGCCGCCCCATCGCCGCCGCGAAACGGCGAAATACGGAATCCTGGTTGGCAGCGATCAGGACCATGCCGTCCCGGCACGTATAGGCATTGGCGGGCGCGACATTGGGCAGCACGGCGCCGGTGCGCTCGCGAATATAGTCAGCCTTGTCATATTCGGTGATCAGCGACTCCATCATCGCCAGAACAGCCTCATAGATGGCGCTGTCGACCACCTGTCCGCGGCCGGTGCGCTTCGACGCGTGCAGCGCCATGAGGCCACCCAGGGCCGCGAAGACCGCCGCTAGCGAGTCGCCGATCGAGATGCCGGCCCGCGCCGGTGGCCGATCGGGTTCGCCGATTACGTAGCGCAATCCACCCATGGCCTCGCCGATCGAGCCGAACCCTGCTTCCCGGGACCGCGGGCCGGTCTGTCCATAACCGGAGACGCGGATCATGATGAGCTTGGGATTGATCTCGGCCAGCGCCTCATAGCTGAGGCCCCACTTTTCCATCGTGCCCGGTCGGAAATTCTCGATCAGAATGTCGGAGCGCTGGACGAGGTCGCGCACGATCTGCTGGCCTTCCGGCTGGCGAACATCGAGCGTTACCGACTTCTTGTTGCGCGCGACGACCGGCCACCAGAGCGACTTCCCATGCGGCTTCTCGCGGCCCCATTGCCGCATCGGATCGCCCACCTTGGGTTGCTCGATTTTGATGACCTCCGCGCCAAAATCGCCGTAAAGCTGGCCGCAGAAGGGCCCGGCCAAAAGCTGGCCCATTTCGACGACCCGCAAATCGGCGAGCGGCCCGACCGATGCCGCCGCGGCTGTTTCCTCGTCCATTCAGCGACCGAACTCGAGAGATTATGTCCGGACATAATTGCGCGCTCGGCTCCGATCTGGCAATATCAAATGCATCTTTGATCTTCGTTCGGAGCTCCATGGCGCCCCAATCCGTAACGCTGGTCGAGGTCGGCCTCAGGGACGGCCTTCAGAACGAGCGCGTTGTGTTTTCGACCAATGCGAAGATCGAGTTCGCGCGCCGGCTGGCGGCGAGCGGCGTTCGGCGGATGGAGGCGACGAGCTTCGTGAACCCGGCGCGTGTGCCGCAGATGGCGGACGCCGAGGCGCTGATGGCCAATTTGCCGCGCGGCCACGGCGTTTCGTATATCGGACTCGTTCTGAACCAGCGCGGCTTCGAGCGCGCGGTGGCAGCCGGCTGCGACGAGATCGGGTTCGTGATCGTGGCCAGCGACAGCTTTAGCCGGCGCAACCAGGGCATGGGCACATCCGAGGGGCTGGCGCTGTGGCACCTGATCGCGGCCGAGGCCGCCGATCGCGGCATCAAGGCGAGCGTCATGATTTCGGCAGCGTGCGGCTGTCCTTTCGAAGGACGCGTCCCGGTCGCGCGCGTATTGGAGCTCGCGGCCGAGGTCGTGAAATCGCCTGCGATCGAGCTGGCTATCGCCGATACGATCGGGGTCGGCGTGCCGACCCAAGTCACGGCGATCGTCGAGGGTGCGCGGCGCCTGGCGGAAGATCGGCCGATCCGCGTCCATTTCCACAACACCCGCAACACCGCCATCGCCAATATCGCGGCGGCCATCGCCGCGGGCGCGTCGATTGTCGATGCGTCGGCCGGCGGGATCGGCGGCTGCCCCTTCGCGCCGCGCGCGACCGGCAACGTGGCGACCGAGGACGTGCTTTATATGCTGCATCATATGGGGATCGAAACCGGCGTATCGCTCGCCGGCGCTATCGAAACGGCCCGCTGGCTCGAAGAGCAGCTCGGGCGTCCTGTGCCGGGCCTGGTTTCGAAGGCAGGCGATTTTCCGGCCGAACCGGCGCGCGACGCGGCCTAAAGTCAGCAACGAACGGAGGTCCCTTGGATGGCGTACCGGTTGGGTGTTGATGTCGGCGGGACCTTCACCGATCTGGCGCTGATCGACGAGGCGAGCGGGCGAACCTTTCGAGCGAAGACGCCATCGACGCCGAGCGACCAATCGGAAGGCGTCATGGCCGGCATCCGCAAAGTCTGCGCCCTGGCCGGAATAGAAGCTTCGGAGATCAGAGAACTGATGCACGGCACAACCGTCGCGACCAACGCCATCCTGGAAGGCAAGGGCGCGATGGTCGGGCTGGTGACGACCGAAGGCTATCGCCAAGTCTTGCAGATCGGGCGGTCGTTGGTGCCCGGCGGACTCGCCGGCTGGATCGTCTGGCCGAAGCCGACGCCACTCGCGCTCCTGGAAAACACGGTCGAGGTCAAGGAGCGGATCGGAGCCCGCGGCGACGTGGTGCGCCCGCTCGACGAGGCAAGCGCGCGGGCCGCGCTGCAGACGTTGAAGGCGCGCGCGGTCCAGGCGGTGACCGTGTCCTTCATCAATGCTTTCGCCAATCCCGCGCATGAGCGGCGAATCCGTGAGCTCGCGGCGGAGATCCTGCCCGGCGTACCCTTGTCACTCTCCTCCGACATACTGCCGGAGATGCGGGAATATGAGCGCGCGCTGACGACGGTCGCCAATTCCTACGTCCGACCGACGGTGGCCAAATATTTGGCCAACCTCGAGCAGAAGCTGGAGGGTGAGCAAGTGAGCGCAAAACTCAGGGTGTTGCGCTCCGACGGCGGGCTGATGGCCTTCTCGGTTGCCGAGGAGGCGCCCGTCAATCTTTTGATGTCGGGTCCGGCAGGCGGCGTTACCGGCGCGCTTTGGGTATGCCTTCAGGCGGGCTTCCGGAATTTGCTGACCTTCGACATGGGCGGAACCTCGACCGATGTGGCGCTTATCGAAAATGGCGAGCCGCGGATCAGGCGCGACACGCGGGTCGGTAGCGTCACGGTGCGCGCCTCGTCCCTGGACGTGCGCACGGTGGGTGCCGGCGGTGGATCGATCGCCAAGGTGCCGGAACTGACCAAGGCGCTCCGCGTCGGCCCGGAGAGCGCCGGCGCCGCGCCGGGACCTGCCGCCTATGGCCAGGGCGGCACGCAACCCACGGTCACCGACGCGAATGTGGTGCTGGGCTATCTGCCGACAGCGCTCCTTGGTGGCGAGATGAAGCTCGACAAGAAGGCCGCGGAAGCGGCGATCGGTACCGTCGCCGAAGCTCTCGGAATCGGCCTGAAAGAGGCGGCGGCAGGGATCGTCGATATCGTCAACGAGAACATGCTGGGCGCCTTGAGGCTCGTATCGATCGAGCAGGGCTACGATCCCCGCGAATTCGCGCTGGTTGCGTTTGGCGGCGCGGGCCCGCTGCACGCGAATGCGCTCGGCAAGCTCACCGGCGCATGGCCGGTGATCATCCCCGCCTCGCCGGGCATCCTCTGCGCCTATGGCGACGTGACGACGCGCGTCCGCAATGAGGCCTCGCGGACCTTCATTCGGCGCGTCGGCGAAACCAGCGCGGGCCAAGTCGAGGCGATCTTGCGCGAGCTCGCCGAAATCGCGGCCGATGCCCTCACCCGCGAGGGCGTCGCGGCCTCTGAACAGGTGGTGCGCTACGAAATCGATTTGCGTTACCACGGGCAGGGTTTCGAAGTGCCAATTCCCATTACGATCGACGACGTCGCTTCGAACGGCCTGGCAAACGCCGGCAGCAGCTTCGATCAGATCCATCAGCGGATGTTCACCTTCTCGCTCGATGTCCCGCACGAGATCGTCAACCTTCGCGCGATCGTCATGGGGAAACCCGCGAACGTCTTGGCCGATACGGTCGAAGCCGGTGACGAGCATGCCGCGCACGCCGCCTACGACAGCACATCGATCTATGTCGACGGTGCCGACCACCCGGCTATAATCTACGATCGGGCAAAGCTCAAAGCTGGCAACAGGATCGTCGGCCCCGCCATTCTGACGCAGATGGACACGACCACGCTGATTTTGCCCGGCCACGCCGGCACGGTCGACGAATACGGCAATGTCCTGATCCGTCCGGTCACGCATCGAAGCGGAGAACAGCGATGAGCAAGCGGCGGGCCCGTATCATCGAAACCAATCCCGAGCCGTTCGAGGCCACGAACGTGGATGCGATCACGCTCGATATTATCGAAAGCGCGCTCCGCAACGCGCGCTACGAGATGGACGCCGTGCTGTTCCGTACGGCGATGTCGCCCGGTATCCGCGAGCAACACGACGAATTTCCACTAATCGCGAATCGCGACGGCAAGATGGTGGTCGGCCAGTTCGGCTCCTTCATCGATGGCTTCCTGTCGGAATATGATGGCGAAATCGAGGAAGGCGACCTTTTCCTCACCAACGATCCGTACAGCGTCGCCGGCGCCATCAGCCATCTGAACGACTGGCTGGTGTTGTTGCCGATCTTTTTCGACGGTCGGGTCGTCGGCTGGTCGGCGATGTTCGGCCATATGACCGACGTCGGCGGCAAGGTGCCGGGATCTCTGCCAACCGACGCCGCGACGATCTATGAGGAAGGTATTCGCTTCTCGCCCTTCAAGCTCTACGCAAAGGGCGTCCGCAACACAGAGCTGGTCGAGCTATTGGTGCGCCAGTGCCGGCTACCTCATTGGAACCGGTCGGATTTGAACGCAGTGGTGGCGGCCTGCCGGACTGCGGAGCGCCGCGTGATCGAGATGTGCGAACGCTTCGGCGACAGCGTGGTCGTCGCGGCGATGCAGGCGGCGCTCGACCGCAATCGCCGCGCCATGGGCCAGCTGATCCGCAACACCGTCGGCGAGCAGGAGGTCTCATTCGAAGACTATATCTGCGACGACGGGCGCGGACACGGACCCTACAAGCTGAAATGCTCGATGAAACGCATCGGCGAGAAGGTGATCCTCGACTGGACGGGAACGGACCCGCAATCGGACAGCTCGATCAACTTCTTCTTGAACGAGAATATGTTCAAGATGTTCTTCGGCATCTACATGGTCATGGTCTTCGACCCGCAGATCCTGTTCAATGACGGGTTCTACGACCTGGTCGACGTGATTATTCCCGAAGGCTGCCTCTTGAAGCCGCGCTTCCCGGCGGCGCTAAGCTGCCGCACGCACGCGCTGGGTCGCGTATTCGACATATTGGGCGGGCTCCTGGGCCAGCGGCAGCCGGAATTCCTATGCGCCGCCGGCTTCTCCTCCTCGCCGCACCTGATGTATTCCGGAACGAACGCCAAGGGCGAATGGTATCAGCTGTTCCAGATCGGATTCGGCGGCATCCCCGGACGGCCGTTCGGCGATGGTCCCGATGGGCATTCGCTGTGGCCTTCCTTCACCAACGTGCCGAACGAATTCCTCGAAGCGTATTTCCCGCTGCGCATCGAGCGGTACGAGACTGTGCCGGATTCGGGCGGCCCCGGATTCTTCCGCGGCGGCAACGGGCTCGACATGACGTATTGCTTTCTCGAGAAAGGTGAGATCTCGATCCATGACGACCGTTGGTTCACCTACCCCTGGGGAGTGAATGGCGGGCTGCCCGGGGCACGGTCGCGCAAGATCCTGAAGCGCGTCGACGGCACGAGCGAGATCCTGCCTTCCAAATGCGATCGCATCACCGTCAATCCAGGTGACCAGCTGCAATACATCACTTGGGGCGGTGGCGGCTGGGGCGATCCGCTGACGCGCGACCCGGAGCTGGTCGCGCTCGAAGCCCGTCGGGGACTCGTGACGCCGGCCGGAGCGCGCCGATATGGCGTCGTCCTTACAGATCAGGACGGGCACGGCGACTGGCAGGTCGATCAGGCCGCCACCACATTGCTCCGCGCCGAAATAAATGGGCAGGCGAGCAACAAGATCTTCGATTTCGGCCCGCCGATCGACGCGCTACGGGCGAATTGCCTGGCGGAGACCGGTCTGCCTCCCCCGCTGCCGCCCGAGCCGCGGATCCCGCTCGCCGCCGAATGAAAACGGCGCTCCGACGGGAGCGCCGTTCTCGTTCGATGCGTGGCCAGCGCTAGGATGTCGGACCGCCGCTCGCATAGACGATCTGCACGCGCCGGTTCTGCGGCTCGCGCACCCCGTCGCCCGTCGGCACGAGCAGATCCTTTTTGCCCTTGGCGACGATCTCGATCTCGGAAGCCGGGACACCCCGCTTCTCGAGTTCTGCCGCGACTGATTCGGCTCGGCGACGAGACAGCCGCATATTATAGGCATCCGAGCCCACAGTATCCGTGTGGCCGGTGCAGGTGATCCGGGTCGCCTGCGCCGCTCCAGCATTCTTCGCCGCCGCGTCGACGATCTGCAGGGCCTCGGGAGTCAGATCCGACTTATCGAAATTGAAGAAGACGAGATAACTATGCGGAGCAGGCGGCGGATTGGGCGCCTGAACGGGCGGCGGCGTGAAGGTCGATGCCTCCGTTTCGGGGCCGCGAGCGACGCGGAACTTGTAGTTCAGCTTGACGTCCCAGATCCCGGGGTTGTTGAGGAACTGGTTGGGCGGCAGCAGGGATACAGGGAAATCGTTATCCATGCAGTTCTTGCACTCCGCCGTGATCGACAGATCCGGGAAGGCAGCGGGCGTGTAGGTCACGCCGAAGTCGAAGAGGAGCTCAGCGCCAACATAGGCTTTCGGATCGCTGCCGGCCCGGCTGTCGCCGGCGGTGCCTATCGCGTGTGGCCCCTCGACATTGATGATCGCTGTGGGCGCGAAAGTGCCGATACGCGTCTCCAGATCGTATGTAAGACCGAGCGTGAACGTATAGTCCGGCACGCGCACCGGATCGGCGATATTGCCGGTCGAATCCACGAAGCCCTGGTTGCAGTTGGCAGTAACGGTCGCCGCGTTGCCGGAAGCGAGCCCACCGCGACAGAGGGCTTGCTGCGCAGTCACCGAAGCCGACACGTTCGTATAGTCCGCGTGCGACAGTCCGATCGCCGCATTGACCGTAAGCTGCGGAGTCGGGAGCGCCGTGATCTCGAATTCACCGCCATAGATCTCCATATCGGCGGGGTTTGTGGTGTTGAAGACCGTTTCATTTCCGACGAGAATCGCAGCCGGGATCTGGATTTGCTCGTCATAGGCATAGAAACCGGTGATGTTGACGCGCAGCCGGTTGTCGAACCAGCTCGAACGCATGCCTAGCTCTTCCGACCAGATCTTCTCCGGCTCGAAGGCCGTATCAGCGGCGCTCGATTCGCCGCGCGCGTTCCAACCGCCCGATTTGAACCCTCGCGTCGTCGAAGCGAAGAACATGATGTCGGGAGTAAGCTTGTATTCCGCCGCGAAACGCGGCGTCAGCAGCGCCGTATGGAGCCTGTGCGGATTACCGGCCAACGCCGAGGCTTCCGAACTCAGGTGCCCGATAATGAGATTGTTCGGAAACGGAGCCGCGACCGGATCCGAATTCACGTCGAAGCGTTTTGTCTCGTCCGTGAATCGCGCCCCGGCCGTCAGCGTGATCTGATCAGTGAGATGGTAATCCCATTGCGTGTAAACCGCATTCGCCAGCGTCGAGTTGACCAGCAAGCGATCCGATAGCACCAATGGCTGCGCTCCAAACAGCGCGTTGAGCGGAGCAATGAATGCGGTGTTGAAGATATCGGCGAAATCGGTGTGGCTGTTCTCTCGGAAATAATAGTAGCCCGCAACATACTCGAAGGTGTCGTCCAAGAGCTTGCCGTTGACCTTCAGTTCGTTCGTGTACTGCTCGTTGCGGCCGAGATTGGTGATGTTGAACCCGCCGGCGATCGAACCCGGGAAATCGAAGAAATCGTTGGCGAATTCCTGCTGAGTCTGACGATAGCCGCTGATGTCGCTGATCGACAGATTGTCATTGATGTCCCAGGTGAGGTTCGACGTGACGGACCATGAATTGCTGATCGCGGTCGGCGGATAGAATGCCTTCGCACCGAAGACAAGGCCTTTCAGTCCACCTTGGACGAAGCCGCTGTGAGATACGCGTTCTCCGGTCACCGGATCCACGAAGTTCAGATAGTTGGAATAGTTCTCATACACATTGTCCGCTTCGACATCCCAGGTGATGCCATCGGTCGGCAGGAACCTTATCGCCGCACGCGCGCCCCAGCTGTGATCGTAGTTCAGGGCCGTCTTGGTTGTAACGTCGGTCGCCCAGCCGGAATCGTGATGACCGAAGAACGAGAATTTCGTCAGGATCTTTTCGTTGATGGGCAGGTCGATCGACGCGCGGCCGAAATAGGCGCTGTACTTGCCGGCACCGACCTCGATATAGCCCTGATATTCGGTCGAAGGCTTCTTCAGGATAATATCGATCGCGCCGCCAGTCGTGTTGCGGCCGAACAGTGTGCCTTGAGGCCCGCGCAGCACCTCGATGCGCTCGACGTCGAACAGACCGAAATTGTTGAGATTCTGCCGGGCGATATAGACGTCGTCGACATAGGTGCCGACCGGCGGATCGAAGGTAGCGATCGACTCGGTGTTGCCGAGACCGCGAATGTAGTAGGTGTTGGCAGTGCCCAGGCCCGTATTGTTGTGCGCCACCATGTTGGGCACGAATTCGGCAAGATCCAATGTTTGATTGATCTGATTAGCCTGTAGGCTCGCTGCGGAAAAGGCAGTGACCGCCAGCGGGACCGTCTGCAATTTCTCCTCCCGGCGCTGCGACGTTACGACGATCTCCTGGATCTGATCGCCCGCGGAGCTGGTGGCCTGCGCCAAGGCCGCGCCCAATGGCGCAGACAAGGTGAGAATAGCGATGGCGGCTACACTGACCCGAAGGTCGCTTTTACTGACCATCATGACCCCCTTGGAATAGTTGTGATCTTAAAATTCGTCGTGCTCAGTTCGGCCCTTCATTCTTCGAACCGTATCGCCAGAGATCGGAACCGACAATTAGGTACGGACAAATCAAGGGACGAATTCAGTGAAACTGTGCTCATTTTGCAACTCTTTGCGGATGCGGCGCGCCTTACTTCTCCGCGCGCCGCACCTCCCGCAAAGGCCCGAGCACGGATTGAACAAAGCGATCGCGCTCCGCGTCGCGGCGCGCCGTCTCCTCGGCATCGGGCGCGTAGCTCTTGATCTGTTCGTAGGTTACGAAGCCGCCGCGCGACGCGAGTTGCTCCAGATTGTCCAGTCGTTCGGCCAAGACCCAAACTTCACTGGTCAATTGAAGGACCACGGAAACGAGGCGGTCGAGGCCGGCGTCGGCGAAGAATCGCGGCCGGCCCGTTTCGTCATAGATCCCCGGCGGCGCCTGGTCGGGAACCGCGATCTCTTCGTCGGCCGGCATCTATGTCCAGGCTCCGAAGCCGAACCATTGCACGCCGTCGGCAAGACGTCCGGTCTTGTCGCTATCGACCTCGCCGGCGTCGGCATCGATTGCCGCGTCGACGGCGGCTTCTCCATGGAAGCCCAGGCTGGGAACAACGAATTGGATATATTTGTCGGCGTCGAATCCGGCGGCAACGCAGAGCGCCTTCGGATCTTGGTCGCGATAGGCCTTATAGAAGGGCTCTTGGTTATAATAGCAGTCCCAATCCAGATAGAAGCTATCGTAAGCCGACATCTGGCCGTTCGGCGGCAGCTCCATATGCAGCATCAACCCGCCGGGTTTGAGCACGCGCCGTGCCTCGCGAAAAACTCCGCCGATGGTCTTCACCGAAAGCTCGTGCAGGAACATCGACGAGAAAACGAGATCGAAGGACCCGTTGGGAAATGCGAGCCTCTCGGCGTTCATCTGGTGGAAGTGGATGGAAGCGCCCTGCAGCGCCGCACGCGCATGGCCGTAGCGAAGGCCTGGCGCTGCGGCGTCGACGGCATGCGTATCGGCCTCGGGATATGCTTTCGCCCAGGGCACGGTGTTGTGTCCGATCGTGCAGCCGATATCGAGAATCGCGCGGGGCCGGAACTCCGGATAGCGGCGCCGGATATAATGCGCCATGCTGCGGCCGATATCGTCCAGATTTTCGCCCATGAGCCCAAAGGAGAAGACCGCGAGCCCCTGGTCGTAGATTGCGCCCGCCCCGAGATCGTCCGGTCCTTCCTGGCGGGCATAGGACCCGGGCATCAGATGGACGTCGATTGCGGTGACGTTGCGCGGTACCTCGAATGAGGGATCGAGGTCGAGCGAGCCGTTGGTCCTTACCGCGCCCGCCACCCTGGAAAGCCGCGCCTTCTCCCGTTCGACGACCGGAACTACGGAGTCCCAGACCATGCGCTGAGCGTTCACCCTGAGGGCCGAATAGAGTTGGAACATGGGATCGGCGCGCATGGCCCGGTGAACCTCCGGTCCGGACGCCGGCGGCCGGCCAAGCCGGCGCTCCAATTGCGGCCTTATTCTGGATTCGTAGGCCACGCGCATATCGTCGGCGAGATCGTTGAGGACGAACGCGCGGAGCCCCGCCACGAAATTCTGCCGCGCTCGCTCGTCCGCGCGGAGCTCCGGCCGCATGGCATGCTTCAGCTCGAGCATCGGACCCGCCTCCCGTCGGCTTCCGCCTCTCGCAGCCTGGCACGAGCCGCTTTGCAAACGCAAATGGTTCGGACAAATATGCCGGGAGATCGAGAACGCAGAAGGATCACGAGCCGCCCTGTTCATTCTAATGATATAGCTTTATACCATTTCATGACATCGCGGAGGAGGCAATATGCATTTTGAATCGACCATGGTCCGCGAGGACAAGACGGCGCGCCAGCTGTACGAGGCGGTCAAGGCGAACCCGGCTCGGGCGCGGTTCGGGTTCGGCAAGCGGCTCGCCGTCGTCAATATCGATTTCCAGCAGGCCTATACGCGGCCGGATCTGTTTCCCAAGACGGCCTACGTCACCGACCCGCGCCAAATCGATTACACGAACGAGATCTCGCGCCTGGCGCGCGCGCAGGGCCTGCCCGTCGTCTGGACGCATGTAGCCTACAAGCCCGATGCCGGCGACGCCGGCGTCTGGGGCACCCGCACCAACACGCCGGATAGCCTGCAGAATATCAAAGAAAACTCTGACCGGCACGCGTTCGACCCGCGCTGCGAGATCGATGATACGGTCGATCTCGTCTTCACCAAGCGCATGCCGTCGGCCTTCTTCGAGACGCCGCTCCCTTCGTATCTCGTCTGGCACCGCATCGATACGGTAGTCGTGACGGGCGGCTCGACGTCCGGCTGCGTGCGGGCCACGGCCGTCGACAGCCTGTCGCACGGCTATCGCACGATCGTCCCGGAGGAATGCGTCGCCGACAAGCACGAATCCTACCACTATGCGAATCTCACCGACCTCCAGCTCAAATACGCCGATGTGGTCACGGTGTCCGAGGTGATCGATTGGCTGAAGGGCTTTAAGGGATAGGGGCGATGCAGCGCGACCCCAATCTCTACGATTATTGGCCCTATCGCGATCGACCGAAGATCGTATGGCCGGGCGGCAAGAAGCTCGCCTTCTGGGTGGCGCCAAATATCGAATTCTACGAATTCGACCCGCCGAAAAATCCGAGCCGCACGCCCTGGGCCCGTCCCAATCCCGACATTGTGCCCTATTCGCTTCGCGACTACGGCAATCGTGTCGGCCATTGGCGATTGATGGAGGTGATGGACGAATGCGGCGTGCGGGGTAGCGTCTCGCTGTCTGTGGCGATGCTGGACCACCACCCCGAAATCATCGCCGCCTGTGTCGAACGCAACTGGGAGCTCTTCTCCCACGGAATCTATAATACGCGCTATTCCTACGGCATGTCGGAGGAGCAGGAGCGCGCGGTGATCGAAGATTCGATCCGCTCGATCGAGCAAGCCACCGGGCAGCGGATCCGCGGGTACCTGGCGCCGGCCCTGACGCACACCGAGAAGACAATGGATCTGCTGGCGGAATACGGCTTCTGGTACACCTGTGACCTGTTCCAGGACGACCAGCCGCAGCCGATCAAGGTCAAATCTGGTCGCCTCATCTCCATGCCCTACAGCCTGGAGGTCAACGACACGATCACATACGGCACCTATATGCAGTCGCCGCGCGCCTACGCGGACGTGCTGAAACGGCATTTTGACCAGCTGCTGGCCGAAGGTGCCGAAAGCGGCACCGTCATGTGCATTCCTCTGCACGCCTATCAGGTGGGGCAGCCGCACCGCATCGGGCCCTTCCGCGACGCGCTCCGCTACATCACCGGCCATCGAGACGAGATCTGGATCACGACCGCGCGGGAGATCGCGGAATTCCATCTCGCCAATTACTATGATCAGACGCTGGCGGACATTGCCCGGCGCGGCCTCGCTCGCCCCGGAACAGGATTCGCGCCCGCCGCCTGACGAACGGAAAACGCCCCATGCCCCTGCCCGACGACTATCTAGCTTATCCCTATCGGCGGCGCGGCCCGGACCATGATCGCTACGACGCCTCGCCTTACCGTGACCGCGCGGCTCTGGCGCTTCCCGACGGCATAAAGCTCGGCCTGTGGGTCACGGTGCTCATCGAGTTCTTTCCCCTCAACCCTTCGGGCAAGCCCTTCAAGGCACCCGGCGCGATGCAGACCCCCTACCCCGACCTGCGCCACTTCACGACGCGCGATTACGGCAACCGCGTCGGCGTGTACCGGATCTTGAAGGTGCTGAGCGCGCTTGGGATCGGAGCGACCTTTGCGGTCCAGGGCGCCGTCGCCGAGCGCTATCCGACGCTCATCAGGGACATCCAGAGCGACGGACACGAGATCTGCGCGCATGGTCGCGATACAGACTCATTGCATTATTCGGGCCTCGATCCCGAAGTTGAACGGCGCTATATCGCCGATACGCTCGCCGCCATCGAGACGGTGACCGGAGTCAGGCCGGCCGGCTGGATCAGTCCCGCGCGCGCAGAGGGCTTCGACACGCCCGACCGTTTGGCTGAAGCCGGCATTCGCTGGGTCGGCGACTGGGCCCATGATGCGCTGCCGACCGCATTCCGCACGAAAGCCGGGCCGATGACGACGCTGCCGCTGTCCAACGAGCTGGACGATTGGCAGATCCTGATCGACTACAAGCGGCCGGAAACGGAATGGGAGCTGCAGGTCGGCGATGCCGCCGCGCTGCTCCGCGCCGAAGCCGACCGATTTGGTCCGCAAGTCCTTTCGCTCGTGGTTCGGCCCTATGTGATGGGCCAGCCCTATCGGATCGGAAATTTCCGCAAGAGCCTGGAAATCGCGCTCGCTCAGCCTGACTGCCGACCAGTAAGCGCGGCCGCGCTCGCGGCGGCTCGGCCATAGCGGCTTTTCAGATAGGGCATGAGGCCGCCAACCTCGACGATCCGGAGCAGATGCGGCGGCAGCGGGGGGATTTGCCAGCTCTCGCCGGTCGTCCGGTTGTCCACGCGGCCGGCGGCGACATCGACCGTGACCTGGTCGCCTTCCGCGATCCGCGTCGCGTCGGGAATGACCAACGCCGGCAGACCGAGATTGAGGGCGTTGCGCCAGAAGATCCGGGCATAGGACAAGGCCAGCACCGCACCCACGCCGAGCAGCTTGAGCGAGACCGCCGCCTGCTCGCGGCTCGAGCCGATGCCGAAGCTTCGGCCGGCCACCACGACGTCACCCGGCCGGACCGCGCGCGAGAATTCGGGCCGGATCGCCTCCAGGCAATGGGTCGCGAGTTCCTCGGCGGGCAGCTTCATCAGATGTCCGGGCGCCAGCACGTCCGTATCGACCGCGTCGCCGAAGACCCAGGCGCGGCCCGCCGCCGAAGTCAATTCGCTCATGCCCGGCCAGCCCTTTCCGCCAGCATCTCGCGGGGATCGACGATGTGGCCCGCGACCGCGGCGGCGGCGACCGAATAGGGGCTGGCGAGATAGACGGATGCGCCCGGATTGCCCATGCGTCCCTTGAAATTCCGGTTGGTCGTGGAGATGCAGACATCGCCGTCGGCCAGCAGGCCTGCCCCCATGCCGGCGCAGGCGCCGCAGCCCGACGGCAGCAAGACCGCACCGGCTTCCAACAGCGCACCCAGCACGCCGGTCTCGCTTGCGGCCCGAGTCACCATCGTCGATGCCGGCGCCACCAGCAGCCGGACACCAGGGGCGATCTTGCGACCGCGCAAGATCTCCGCGGCCATCGTGAGATCGTCGAGCTTGGCCCCGACGCAAGCGCCGATATAAGCCTGGTCGATCCTGATTCCCGCATGATCGACCGCCGGCGCGCTGTTGGCCGGCGAGTGCGGCGCCGCGACCTGCGGGGCAAGGGCCGCGGCGTCAAAGGCATGGCGGCCGAGATAGCGCGCATCCTCGTCCGACCGCCAGTCGAGCGCGTCGTCCTCGACCTCGCCGCCATGGGCGCGGATATGCGCGAGCGTCTTCGCGTCGGGCGCGATGATGCCGGTATCGGCGCCCAGCTCGGCCGCCATGTTGCAGAGGACCATCCGCTGTTCCATCTCCATCGCTTCGATGGTCGAGCCGCCATACTCGATCACGCGCGACGCGTTATCCATGCCGAGCGCGCGGCAGAGAAACAGCATGATGTCCTTGGCGGTGACACCCGACGTAAAGGCGCCATTCCAGTCGACACGGATCGTGTGCGGCACATCCATCCAGGTCTCGCCTGTCACGACGATACCCAGCATGTCGGTCGCGCCGAATCCCGCCATGTAGCAGCCGAACGCGCCGCCGGTCGGTGAATGGCTGTCGCCGCCCGCCACCAGCATGCCCGGCTTCAGATGCCCGTGCTCCGGCAGGATCACGTGGCAGATTCCCTGCATGTCGTAGAAATGCCGGACGCCGTAATCGGCAACGAACTTGCGGACCCCCTGGAGGATCTCTGCCGAGGCGAGATCGACCGCGGGGACATAATGGTCCGACACGATAACGACTCGCTCCGGGTCCCAAAGGCCCGCACCCAGCTCTTCCAGGCGCGGCCGCCAGCGCCGCGGACCTGACGAATCGTGCGCCATCGCAAGATCGACGCGCACTGTAACCAGGTCGCCCGGAGCGACGGAAACGGTGCCGGCCGCACGCGCAATGATCTTTTCCGCCAGTGTCAATCCCACCGCGTACCCTCGATCGCCATGGAAAATCATCGACCGATATTATAAAGGTATAGCATTATATCATTTGAAAGGGGTGCCGCGGCAAGCCGGTGCCTGATCTGGACGGACGGTTGCATGGACGCGAATGAGGGATCTTCGTCTCGGCCCTATTGCTGGGAAGACCCGCTCGATCTGGAGAGCCGGCTGGACGAAGCCGAGCGACTCGTCAGGGATAGCGCCCGGGCCTACGCGCGCGGAGAGCTGCTGCCGCGGGCTGTCAGCGCTTTTGCCGCGGAGCGGTTCGACCGCGAGATCATGACCGAGATGGGCGCACTCGGGCTGCTCGGACCGACGATTCCAGCCGAATATGGCGGCGCCGGCGTCTCGCACGTCGCCTACGGCCTGATCGCGCGCGAGATCGAGGCGATCGATTCGGGTTATCGCTCTGCGATGAGCGTGCAGTCGTCGCTGGTCATCTATCCGATCTACGCGTTCGGTACTGAGGAACAGAAGCGCACCTTCCTGCCGCCGCTGATCCGGGGCGAGCAGATTGGCTGCTTCGGCCTCACGGAGCCCGACGGCGGCTCCGACCCGGGCGCGATGCGGACCACCGCGCGGCAAGTGCCCGGTGGCTATGTGCTGAACGGCGCCAAGATGTGGATCACCAACAGCCCCATCGCCGGTCTTGCCGTGGTCTGGGCCAAGCTCGACGGCGCGATCCGCGGCTTCATCGTAATCCGTGGCGATAAGGGCTTCTCTACCCCGAGGATCGAAGGAAAGCTCAGCCTCCGGACCTCGGTGACGGGGGAGATCGCGCTGGAGGAATGCTTCGTGCCGGAGGACCGGCTGCTGCCCGGCGTTTCCGGCCTGCGCGGCCCCTTCTCCTGTCTCAACAAAGCGCGCTACGGAATCGCCTGGGGCGCCCTGGGTGCGGCGGAATTCTGCTTCCATGCGGCTCGCAATTATGCGCTCGAACGAATGGTCTTCGGCAAGCCGATCGCCGCTACGCAGATCGTCCAGAAAAAGCTCGCCGACATGCAAACCGAGATCGCGCTCGGCCTCGAGGGCGCGCTGGCGCTCGGCCGCAGGCTCGATCGCGGCGATTCCTGCACGGACGCGATCTCGATGATGAAGCGCAACAATTGCGGCAAGGCGCTCGACATCGCGCGCGCAGCCCGCGACATCCATGGCGGAAATGGGATTGCCGGCGAGTATCACGTGATGCGGCACATGATCAATCTCGAGACCGTCAACACCTATGAAGGGACGCACGACATCCACGCCCTGATCCTGGGCCGCGCAATCACCGGACTGCAGGCCTTCCAATGAATGATCTGATGCGCGACCCGGCGGCGCTCGCCGCGGCGCCGCTGGACCCGAACCAACCCACGCCTCTCTACCACCAGCTTTACCTGATCCTGCGCGATCGAATCCGCACTGGCGAGCTGGCTCGCAACACGCTCCTTCCCGGCGAGCAGGAGCTGACGCGACTCTTCAACGTGTCGCGTATTACCGTGAAACGAGCGCTCAACGAGCTGGCCGCCGATGGACTGATCTCCCGCCATCGCGGACGCGGATCGATCGTCAGCGCGGCGCCGATCATGCCGGTGGTGCGAGGCAGCTTCTTCAGCCTGATCGAGAGCCTGAAGCAGATGGGGCTCCAGACCGAGGTCAAGCTGATCGAGGCCGGCTATGTGGAAGCAGGCCCGGCGATCGCGCGATTGCTCGAGCTCTCTCCCGAAGACAAGGTGCAGAGAGCGGTCCGCCTGCGGAGCCTGAATGGCGAGCCCTTCTCGTATCTTCTCACCTTTATCCCGAAGCCGATCGCGAGCCGTTACACCGCGCGCGAGCTGGCTAAAGTGCCGCTGCTGACGCTGCTCGAGCGGGTCGGGGCGGAAGTGTCGGAAGCCGAGCAGTGGATCAGCGCGGTCGCCGCCGAACCGGCGATCGCTACGGCGTTGGACGTACCGACATCGTTTCCGCTGCTCAAGATCGAGCGGGTGATGCGGGATCGGCAGGGCACGCCAGTGCAGCTCGTCTACGCCCACTACCGCTCCGATCGCTTCCAATATCATGTCAAGACAACGCGCCGCAGGGGCGGGAATGCGGCCTGGAGGGCTCACGCGTGATCAGCCGATCAAAGCCGTGCCGTCCTAAACGCATGGTTTCTCACCTTGCGTCTGCGCCCGCTCCGCGTGCTATGTCTCCCAGCCACACATTGGTGGCTTTGGGAGTGAGGGAATGGCAAGGGCCGAGGCGGCGGATTCGAATGTTCCCCGTTATCGACAGTTAACAGCAAGGCTAAGGGCCGCCATCGCCTCGGGTGAATATCCGGTGGGGAGTCTTCTCCCCACGGAAATGGAGATCTCCCGGCACTTCGGCGTCTCGCGGCACACGGTGCGCGACGCGCTCCGCATCCTCAATAGCGCCGGGCTGATCCAGCGGCGGCGACGGGTCGGCACGATCGTCACCGCACGAACGACGCCCAAGCAGTTCGTGCAGCCGCTGCCGGGGTTCGACGAGGTGCTGCAATATGGCCGCGACGTTCGGCTGGTCATCGCCTCCTACGACACGCGTTTCGCCTGCCCCCTCGCCCGCAAGCTGGGGCTCAAGGCCAAGGACTGGATGCGGATCGAGGGGCGGCGCGGTCCCGAGGGGCGCCTGATTGGGCTCACCACGGTGCTTATCCGCCGCGACTGCGTTCCGCCCCGCTCGAAGCTCGAGAAGTTGGCGACCTCTTTGGGAGAGCTCATCGAGAAAAGCGCCAATCTGGTCATCGCCCGAATCGACCAGGAGATCTCGGCGATGACGGTCGATAGCGACACCGCGCGCGCGCTCAAGATGAAGACCGGCGCACCGGCCCTCCGGGCCCGCCGCCTCTATTACGAGAATCGCGGCGACCTCTTGCTGGCCACGGAAAGCATCCATCCCGCCGACCGCTTCAACTACAAGCTGACCTTCGCCCGTGGCTCCGACGATGGATAGCCGGCCTCGCGCCGGATTGCCCGGCCGCCGCTTTCCCTGGTAACATGTCCGGACATAATCCCCAGCAAGAGAGCACGGGGCTTGTCCAGCTTCGACGATACCACGCTCGGCCAACATGCCCGCGGACTGCGGTCGCTTCTAAAAGGTCCCGATCCGATCGTCGCGCCCGGCGTCTATGACGCCCTTTCCGGCGCGCTCGTCGCCGAGGCCGGCTTCTCCGCCGCTTACCTTTCGGGCGCATCGATCGCCTACACGAAACTCGGGCGGCCCGATATCGGGCTGGTAAGCGCGGCCGAGGTCGCCGACACGATCGCCCATATCCGTGAGCGCATCGAAATTCCGCTGATCGTCGATTCCGATACGGGTTTCGGCAACGCGCTCAATGTGCAGCGTACCGTCCGGGTGTTCGAACGCGCCGGCGCGTCGGCGCTTCAGGTCGAGGATCAGGCCATGCCGAAGCGCTGCGGCCATCTCACAGGCAAGAGCTTGGTCTCCAAAGACGAGATGGTCGGCAAGATCAAGGCGGCGGTCGATGCACGGCTGGACCCGAACACCGTCGTCATCGCCCGCACTGACGCGATCGCGGTCGAAGGCTTCAATGCGGCGATGGAGCGCGCCGAGGCGTATGCCGAAGCCGGCGCCGATATGCTGTTCATCGAGGCGCCGACCTCGCAAGCGCAGATCCAACGCATCGTCCGATCCTTTGCAAAGCGCCTGCCCTTGCTGGCCAACATGGTCGAGGGTGGCGCGACGCCGATCATGTCCGCCGACAAGTTGGCGGAGCTGGGCTTCCGGGTGATCATCTATCCGGGTGCGCTCGTCCGCGCGGTCGTCTGGACCGCGCAGCGCATGCTGCAGTCGCTGCGCGAGCACGGCACGACGACTCATTATCGCGACCGGATGCTGGACATCGGCGGCTTGAATGAGGTGATCGGCACGCGCGCGCTGCTGGCGGCGGGAGAGCGTTACGATCCGACCATCGCACCGGCTTCCATCAATCGCGGCGAGCGGCCACGCGCCAAGGGAGCGAGGTGATCGAGATGATCGACCGCAGCAAGACGCATGAGGTAATGGCGCGACAGACGCACGACGATCTCGCCCGCGCCGAGTTCATCGTCGGGCTGAAGCGCGATCTGCGCGCCCTGTCGAAGGGCAATGCGACGGCCTATGCGAAACGGATCGAACCTGACTTCAAGGCTAAAAACGGCCGCGCGCCAGGCACGGTCGCGGAGATCGGCGCCGAGATGGAGCGGCAGCCCTATTACCGGCTGTGGAGCGCCCTCAATCGGACCGCGCAGGACATGATGTGGCAGGCGGTCGAGAGCACGATCGACCACGATTTGCCGCGCATGCTCGATGCGGCCGAGAGGTTGACCCGCGGCCGCAACAAGATGGGTTCCCTCGAGCTCGATCCAGACTTCACGCCCCCGCCGGACCTTCTGGTCGCCAACATCCATTGCCAGCCGGGCGGGTATATGCGCGAAGATTGGGCTGGCGACATCAAGGCGGGCGCGCTTTATGAAAGCGGCGGCAACATATATTCGCTCGGCACGGGCATCGGCGCCAAGGACAGCAAGGCCGGCGCGGTGATCAAATTCCTCGCCGACCGCCACCCCGATTTCCGACCGTCCCGCATCCTCGATCTCGGCTGCTCGGCCGGCGGCGCGTCCGTCGGCTACGCCGCCCATTTTCCCGATGCGGAGGTCCATGCCGTCGACGCCGGACCGGCCATTCTCCGCTACGCGCATGCGCGCGCCGAGGCATTGGGCGTCGCGGTGCATTTCCACCAGATGGATGTCGGCGCGCTCAAATTCGCCGAAGGCGACTTCGATCTCGTCGTCTCCCACAATGTGATGCACGAGATCTCCGTCGCCACGCTCGCACGCATGCTCGCCGAATCGCACCGCGTGCTGCGGCCGGGCGGAATCGCCCTGCACCAGGATGTGCCGATCAAAGGAGACCGCACGCTGTTCGAGCGCTACATGTTCAGTTGGGAGACTCGTAACAATAACGAGCCCTTCTGGGAGGTCTTCGCGGAAGCCAATGTCGGCGCGCTGATGAAGGCAGCGGGCTTCGCGGAAGGCTCGATCGTCGAAACGCAGATTCCGAAGCTGGACGGCCCCGGCGCTTGGTACGTGGCGATGGGCGCGAAGTCAGCCTAGTCCCAGCCGGGTCATCGCGACCGACTCCACCGGAATCGTCGTAGTCTTCTCCACGGTATAGAACTGCATTGAGGAATGGCCGCCCTCGCGTCCCATACCCGACTCCTTGACCCCGCCGAAAGGCGCGCGCAGCTCCCGCACCATCGGCGTGTTCACCCAGACGACACCGCTGCTGATCGCCCGGCTGGCTTTGAGCGCGGTCGCGAGATCTTCGCTCCAGACATAGGAGACGAGGCCGTAGCGCGAATTGTTGGCGATCCCGATCGCCTCCTCGAACCCGTCGAAGACAAGGAAGGTGGCAAAGGGGCCGAACACCTCCTCCTGGCAAATTCGCGCATCATTTCCGGGCGCCAGAACCGCAGTCGGTTGCATGTAGCTGCCGCGCGCGAAACCTTCCGCCAGTCTCCCGCCGACGAGAAGCCGCGCGCCGTCCGCCAGGGCCACATCGACATAGGACAGCACGCGATCGAGATGCGTTCGAAAGGCAAGCGGCCCGATCTCGGTGTTGGGGTCCATCGGATCTCCGATGCGCAGCTTGCGCGTCCGTTCGACGAAAGCGGCGATGAAGTCGTCGGCGATCGCGCGGTCGACGAGAATGCGCGAGCCGGCCAGGCATTGCTGGCCGTTGTTGGAGAAAATTCCGAGCAACGCGCCATCGAGCGCGCGGTCGAAATCGGCGGAGCCGAAAATGATGTTCGCCGACTTTCCGCCTAGCTCGAGCGAGCAGGGCTTTAGGCCGGCACCTGCAGCGGCCATGATCGTACGGCCGGTCACGGTGCCGCCGGTGAAGGACACGAGATCGATGTCCGGGTGACGGACCAGCGCGTCGCCGGTGACCGCGCCTCGCCCGTTCACCATATTGACCACCCCGTCCGGTATGCCTGCTTCTCGGATCAACTCCATCAGGCGCGCGACGGCGAGCGGCGTCTGCTCCGACGGCTTCACCACGCAGCTATTGCCGAAGGCGATGCAGCCCGCGATCTTCATCGATGTGAGCGCCAAGGGAGCGTTCCACGGCCCGATCAGCGCGGCGACGCCGACCGGCTCGCGCGTGACCAAGGTCAGATAACGCGAATCCTGCGTATGAACCTGGCCCGCATATTGGCCGATGAATTCGGCAAAAAAATCGAAATTGTACGCTGTGCGCGGGATCTGCCCGTTAGCGAGATGGCGCATCGGAATGCCCGAATTGAGGCATTCGAGCCACGCAAGCTCACGCGCATTCTGGCGGATCAGCCCCGCCAGACGGCGCAAGACCTGTTGCCGCTCGGCGACCTCGGCGCGCCGCCAGGTACCTTTCGTGAAAACGTCGCGGGCGGCGTGGACGGCCTCGTCGACCTGGGCCGCATCCGATTCCTCGAGTTCGCTGACCTGCTCTTCCGTCGCGGGATAGATGACCGGAAGCACGTGGCCGCGGCCTGCCGGACGGAACGCGCCATCGAGGAAGGCAGTGACCCTTGTCGGGATCGGAAAATCCGCCTGAACGCCGGCTGCCGGCTCATTGTTCATCAGGCCTCCTGCTGTTGCATTTCGACGCAAGACAAGCGCGCCGTGATCGGGTTATGCTCGCTTATATGACCGGACAAATCGACGCCAAGGCAAGTGTTTCGCCGGATGCGCGGAACAGCCGGGAATATGGTCGCGCGGGTCTCTTCGGCATCCTGACGCCGCAGGGCAACCCCACCGTCGAACCCGAAATGCGCGTTCTTCTGCCGACGCGCAGCGCAATGCTGGTCTCTCGCCTGACCAGCCGATGCGGCTCCCTCCGCGAGAGGCTGGTCGAATATTCCGATCGCCTTGGGGATTATATCGCCCATTTCGACGGCGTGCGGTTCGATGCCGTCGCGTTCGCCTGCACCGGCTCATCCTATCTGATCGGTCCGGAGACGGAGCGGCGGCGAATCGCCGCCATCGAGGATACGAAAGGCTACCCGATCATCACCGCCGCCGCCGCGATCGAGGCGGCGCTGCATCGTCTGGGCGCGGCTTCGCTGGCGCTGATCTCGCCCTATCCTTCCTGGCTCACCGAGGCATCGCGCGCCCATTGGGAGCGCGCCGGCTTTCGGATATCCGCTCTCCTCCAGCTTCCCTCGGGACAGGGCGAGACGTACGGCATATACGGCCTGACCAGCGAGACGATATTGAGGATTGCCGCCGACTTTGGTCCCGGAGGCGCCGATGCCGTCCTCGTGACCGGGACCGGGATGCCCAGTCTTCGAACGATCCTGGCGCTCGAGCCCAGGCTCGGCATACCCGTCCTCTCTTCGAATCTCTGCCTGGCCTGGATTCTGGCCGACAAGCTGGGAATCGCGGCGGCAGGCGCGGAATCGCGCCTCCTCGGCGGCTGGGCCGAACGCCTCGCCATCGCATGAAGCCTGTCCTCATCATCGGCGGCGGACCGGTCGGACTCACGGCGGCGCTTTGCCTCGCCGATACGGGCATACCTGTGAAGCTGTTCGAGGCCGAGCCTGCCATTTCGGAGGACCTTCGCGCCTCCACCTTCCATCCGCCGACATTGGACATGCTCGACCGGTTCGGGCTGGGCACCGCGCTGGTCGCCCAAGGGCTCGTCACGCCGAGTTGGCAGATCCGCCTGCATGAGACCGGCGAGCGAGCCGTGTTCGACCTCTCGGTCCTGAAGGGCGAGACCAACCATCCCTACCGTCTTCAATGCGAGCAGCAGAAACTGCAAAGGCTGCTGATGGCGCGATTGCAAGACCATCCCGACGTCGAGATTCATTTTGGCAATCGGGTGCAAACAGTCAGGCAAGATTCGGACTCCGTCGCGGTCGGGATCGCTGGCGCGGAGGTCGAGGGGAGCTGGCTCATCGGCGCGGACGGATCGCGCAGCATCGTGCGCCAGAGCCTCGGCATCGGCTTCGGCGGCGAGACCTATCCGGAGACCACGATCCTCGTCACGACCGATTTCGATTTTGCAACGACCCTGGAGGGGCTCTCGGGCGTCAATTACGTCTGGTCGCCGGTCGGTACCTTCAGCCTTCTTCGGCTGCCGGAGGTGTGGCGCTGCAGCTTTTACCCGCGGCCCGGGCAAAGCCTGGAAGAAGCAATGGACGAAGACGCGATTGAGGCGCAGCTCCAGAGCGTCGTTCCGCGACAGCGGCGCTACAACGTCGTGCACAAGCGCTCCTACCGCATCCATCAGCGCGTCGCCGACACCTATCGTGTGGGGCGCATGTTGCTGGCCGGCGATGCCGTGCATCTCAATAGCCCAAGCGGCGGCATGGGGATGAACGGCGGCATCCACGATGCCTTCAACCTCACCGAGAAGCTCGCGCGGGTGATCGACGGCGGGGACCCTGCGCTGCTCGACCTCTATGTCCGCCAGCGGCGGCCGATCGCGATCGAGCATGTCATCGCCCAGGCCGACCGCAACCGCCGCCGGATGCGCGAGACCGACCCGGACCGCCGCCGCGCGATGCTGCAGGACCTGCAGCGCACCGCAGCCGACCCTGAGCGCGCCCGCGATTATCTTCTGAATACCGCCATGATCACCGGCCTGCGCCAAGCGGCGGCGATAAAGTGACCGCTCGCCATGCGGAAGGCATTAGGATAGGTTCGGACAAATGACCGGTATCGATCGCTTGGCGCCGCAGCGCTCCGGCCTTTACGCCTGGTACGTCGCGCTGTTGCTGACTTTGGTTCAGATCGTCTCTTACATGGACCGGTTTCTGCCCAGCCTCCTGGTGCAGCCGATCAAGCGCGATCTGGCCCTGAGCGATTTCCAGATCGGGCTTCTGCTCGGCCCCGCTTTCGTTCTGTTCTACATCTCGCTGGGCATACCGGTCGGCTGGCTGGCGGACCGGATGAGCCGGCGGACGATTCTCGCCGCCGGCATCAGCATATGGTGCGCCATGACGGCGCTCGGCGCCGCGGCGAAAGGCTTTCTGCCGCTCTTCGGCACGCGCCTCGGGGTTGGCATCGGCGAGGCCAGCGTGGCACCTGCCTCGATCTCGCTCATCAGCGATTATTTTCCGCGCGAGCGGCGGGCGCGAGCGATCAGCCTTTTCATGAGCGGCACCTTCCTCGGAGCAGGAGGCGCCTTCCTCTTCTTCGGCCCGCTCGTCCGCTACATTCAGTCCCTGCCCCCGGTCACGGTGCCGCTCTTGGGCACCGTGCAGTCCTGGCGGCTCTGCTTCCTCCTGATCGGTGTGCCCGGGCTCGTGCTGACGCTGCTGATGCTGACCGTCCGAGAGCCGGCGCGGCTCGACCGGACCGATGCCGGCGTTTCGTTCAAGGATGCGCTCCTGTTCGTCGGCCGGCGCTGGCGCGCCTTCGGGACGCTCTTCGTCGCCTCCGCCTGCAATCTCACCATGGGCGCCCTCGCCTTCTGGAATGTCGCGCTGTTCAAGCGGACATGGGATTGGGACGTCGGACGGGTCGGCGAGGCGGTCGGGGTCATTCTGCTCACCGCCGGCCCGCTCGGCACCCTGCTCGGCATTTGGCTGACCAATCGCGCGGCGAGCGCCGGGCAGCGCGATGCCACACTGCGCGCCCTGTTCGTCGGTCTCGTCATCGGCGTGCCCGCCTATACCGCCTTTCCGCTGATGCCGAGCGCCGGCGGAGGGCTGGCCGCTCTTTTCGCCGCCCATATCGGCCAGGCGATGGCGACCGCCGCGGGGCCCGCCACCTTGGTGATGCTGGCGCCAGGCCAGTTCCGCGCCCAAACGACCGCGCTCTACTACCTCGTCATCAGTATCACGAGTCAATTGCTTGGGCCGCCGTTGGTCGGGCTCATGACCGATGGCTTCGGCGATCCGGCAGCACTCCGATACGCGGTGTCGCTGGAAGCGGTGATCGTCGGCATCCCGTCGCTAATCCTGGTGTGGCTCGGCTTCGCGGCCTATCGCCGGACAGTCGTCGAGCTCGACGCCGCCTTGGCCGCCCCGGAGCCGATGCCGGTCCTGGCGCAAGGAGTTGCCTGATGGACATGACGCTCGAAAGCCGCGCCGCGCTCGATTTTGTGCTGACGCTCCGCAAGCGCTGGGCAGACACGCTGTATCCGAAACTCAGGGCCGAGTTCGACGCGGAGGACGGCCGCGATAATGCACCGGAGGCCATCGCCGACCGAGTCCAGGCGCTGCCCGGCTATCCTGGCTTCGCCTGGCTGGAGCGCGGCTCGCAGAAGATGCTGTGGCGGGCCGCGATGGAGGCGGCCGGAAGCGCTCCCATCCCGCAGAATCCCGGACCCGCCGCATTGGAGCTCGATCCGGGCCTCGCCTTGCCGGACTGGTACACGGAATGGGACATCCATCTGCAGCCCGGCGGCGTCTGGTCGGACGCCGCGGCAGCCCGGGTTTATGAGCTCGGCGCCAAGCTCGTGATGCTGGGCGACAATGACGATTATAAATTCCATCGCCTTTTCGTCGAAACGGCGATCCCACGGCGCGTCTATCGCCGCATCGTCGATCTGGGCTGCGGCTTCGGCAAGTCGACCTGGCCGCTGAAGAAGGCGTTTCCGCATGCGGAGGTGATCGGAATCGATCTGGCGCGGCCTTGCCTCGAGCTGGCGGCCGAGCGCGCCAGCGCCCAGGGGCTGCCGATCCGCTTCCGACAAGCGGACGCGACCGCGACGGGGCTCGAGGGCGGCGCAGCCGATCTCGTCACCTCGACCATGCTGATACACGAGCTGCCGCTGCCGGTCCTCGCCGATCTGTTCGTGGAGGCGGCGCGCCTGTTGGCGCCGGGCGGGCTCCTGCGCTTCCTCGATTTCCAGAAAACCGGGGATGCGTTTCGCGATCTGGCGATGGAGGAGCACGGGGCGCGCAACAACGAGCCGTTCCTGCCGCCGATGATGGCGGCCGACACGGCCGCCATGGCGGAAGCGGCGGGTTTCACGAATGTGCGCTGGACGGCGTTCGACGAACGCGAAGCCGGTCGCCTGCCGCGCCTTGCTTGGCCCGCGCGGGCCGAATGGCATTTTCCCTGGGCCGTGCTGGAGGCCGAAAAGCCATGACGCGCGATCCGTCGGAATTCGCCGCACCGGACAATGCGGCGTTGGCTGGCCTCATCTTCGAGCTCGCTTCGCAGCTGCACGTCGAGCGGACGCGCCGCGCAGCGCTGGAGGCCGCCTTGGTGCAAAAAGGCATTGTGCGCGACGGCGAGATCGAATCGATCGTCCAACATGACGAATTCCGCGCGACCAACGGCGCGGCGCTCGACCGATCGATCCGCAAGCTGATCGCGGTGTTGACCGAAGACGAGGACAGGCGGAGGCCGCTCAGAGCCGAAGCGTCGCGGCAAGGGGGCGCATGATGTCGAGGCCCTGGATCGAATTCGTGCAGTCACAGAATCTGCCCTGGAGACCGGACGTTCTGGAAGGCGTGCGCCCCGGCGTTTCGATCAAGGAGCTGAGCCGCGATGACGAGACCGGCGCAACGAGCCTGCTCGTGCGCTATCCGGCTGGATGGAGCCAAGCAGGCGGTGCTCTGTCTGTGGATGAAGAGTTCCTCGTGCTCGACGGCGCGATCATGATCGGAGCGCGCGACTATCGCGAGAAGAGCTACGCTCACCTTCCAGCCGGATATCCGCGCGGCGTGATGGCAACCGAATCCGGCGCGATTCTCCTGACGTTTCTCTCAGGCCGACCCACGCCCGCGCCGGCGAGCACCTTCGATCCAGCCCGTCTCATCGAGCATCTGGATGTTTTCGCCGTACCCTACACCGGCAATTTCCACCCAGAGTTTCCGCCCGGCGCCGGCCGCAAAAAGCTCTATGAGGATCCCGTCACGCGCGACCAGACATGGATTCTCGGCACCCTTCCCATGCGCTGGGCGGAACGGGCGGAAACGCACCCGGTCGTGGAGGAGATGTATCTGCTGAGCGGCGAATCGCACGGCAATCGCGGCGTCATGCGTCCCGGCGCCTATTTCTGGCGGCCGCCCGGAATCCGGCACGGTCCTTACGGCACGCTCACCGGCAATCTTTATTTCTTCCGTACCAAGGGCGGACCTTTGTCTACCGAATATGTCGATGCTGCAAAGCCCTTCCGCTGGTGGCCCGATTACGATCCGGTGCTGCCGGAAAGCATGGCGGTCGCACGCGGCGAAGGACCCAAGGCCCCGGCCTGCTGGTAAGGAGCGCGACCCCATGTACCCCGATCTCGCTGGAAAGGTCGCCATCGTCACGGGCTCAGGCCGCCGCGCCGGGCTCGGCGAGGCCATCGCGAAGCGGCTCGCTGCCGAAGGTGCCCGGCTGGTCATACACGATCTCGGCCGCGTAAAGGACGAGACGGCGCCGGCGCACGGCGTCGGCACAGAGGACGAGATGGACGGCATCGTCGCCGATATCCGCGCCGCGGGCGGCGAAGCCTCTATGTTCGCGGCCGATATGCGGATCGAGGCGGAGGTGGAGGCGCTGATTGAGCATGCGGTCGCGACCCATGGCCGGCTGGACATCCTCGTCAATAATGCGGGCGTCGGCTACATGTTCGGCCCGATCGTCGAGATGACCGAAGCGCGCTGGAACACGGTGCTCGACGTCAATCTGCGCGGCAGCTTCTTCGCGATCAAATTCGCCGCGCGCCGCATGATCGCACAGGAACCGCACGGAGATTGGGGACGCGGACGGATCGTCTCGATCGCAAGCAAGGCAGGCAAATCTGCCTCCGCGCTGACCGGCGCTTACAGCGCGTCGAAACACGGGCTGATCGGCTTGACCCGCGCCGCAGCGCTGGAGCTCGGGCCGCACAAGATCAACGTCAACGCGATCTGCCCGAACCATGTGACGACGCAGCTCGGCGCGTGGCAAAACGATTTCATGTCGAAGGCGCGCGGCCAAACGTTGGATGAATATATGGCGGCGATGCGGGGCCGAATTCCGCTCGGCCGTCCCGGTCTGGTGGAGGACACGGCCAATGCCTGCGCGTTCCTGTGCTCCGGCCAGGCCAACTACATCACGGCCGAGGCGATGAACGTATCCGGCGGCGAGGAATATCATTGACGATGACGCCATCGTTCACATCTCTGACTCAGAGCGAAAGGATCATGCGATGAGCGATCTTGCCGATATCGATATGCTTGCCCAGCCGACCGCGAACGAGCTGGCGCGGCAGAAATTCGTCTCGGCGCTGCGCAAAGCCGCGCTGGTCGATGTCGGCGGCGCCATGAAGGAGACCTATCTCGAAAAGGTCGAGCCGGCCTTCGAGAAGGAGAAAGGCCGCAAGCCCATCCATGCGCGTGAGATCCGCCGCGCGATGGAAGAGACTGCGATCTTCAAATTCTACTCCAGCCTCCGCTACAATGCGCAGGAAATGGTCTGGGAATCGGTGCGGCCCCAGATCGAACGCAGCCTGCCCGAACTCGTCGCAACAGCCGATCGCGCTGCCGAGAAATCGCCGATCGGCGGAACATTACGGCTCAATCCCGCCCTCAAAGTGCCGCGCTATGTCACCGAGCTCGACGTCCATCTGATGCCGGGGTGCTTCCATAGCGAACATACGGAGCGGGATGTCGCGCAGGGCGCCATCTACACCTACGGCACGGGCGTTTTCTATGGCGGCCTGAAGATGATGACCAAAGGCGGCGGGCCCGGCGCATCGATCGCGCATCTCTTGAAGTACGGGTATCCAGAGTTCAAGCCGCGCAGGATTCTGGACCTCGCCTGCACGGCCGGCGCCAACACCTTCCCCTATATCGATGTATTTCCCGACGCGGAGGTGCATGGCGTCGATGTCGGCGCGCCGGTCCTACGCTATGCCCATGCCCGGGCCGAGGCCACCGGACGGAAGGTCCATTTCTCGCAGCAGAACGCCGAAGCGCTCGACTTTCCGGACGAGAGCTTCGATTTCGTGACGTCGAGCTTTTTCCTGCACGAGATCCCGCTGAAATCGACACGCGCGGTATTCGAGGAATGCTACCGCGTGCTGAAACCAGGCGGGCTGATGCTGCATTTCGAGCTGCCGCCGGCAGCCGCTGTCGACCCCTATTACGATTTCTATCTGGACTGGGATGCGCTGAACAATAACGAGCCGAACTACGCGCAATTCCGCGCCCAGGATCCACGCGCGCTGGTGCTGGACGCCGGTTTCGCGGCGGAAAAATATGTCCAGAAGCAAATCTTCAATTGGGGCGCATTTCCCGAAGAGCAGTTCATCGCCTGCGCCAAGGGCGAGATCGAAGCGCCGATCATCCCCAATGGCGGCTCCTGGTTCACCTTCGGCGGTTGGAAATAACGGCGCTCATTCGCCTTTTGCTTCACGAATCGTGCGGAACAGGCGGTCGAGAAAAAGCGCCCGCCACTCCGCTCGGTCGGCTTCGGCCCTCGGGCCGGGTTCGAAGGCTTCCAGTTTCGCGCGATCGATCAGGTTCGCCTCTTCGAGCACACGCTCCAGCGTATCGAGCCGCGTATAGACGACCGAGAGCTCGGTCGACAGCTCGAGTATCATCGTCATCAGATGATCGACGGCGGGATCGTCGAAAAAGGTCGGGCGCTTCCCCTTGGAACGCCGCGGAAGTTCGACCTTGTCGCTCATGCTGCCCTCCGTGGACCATTTGTCCGTACCATAGTATCCTGACACTAGGATCCGCCAGCGCATAGTCCGGTCAAGATCATGCCAGACAGCCTTGCAGAAACAGGCCAATTGCGGGCCGAAGAGCGATACCCGCTCTTGAGCCGACCGATCATGCTGGGCGGCGTGCGGCTGCGCAATCGCGTGGCTCACGCCTCGATGACGACGCGCTTTGCAAAGGAGCAGCGGGTCACTGACCGTCTCCTGACACATCACGTCAGCCGCGCCGAAGGCGGCTGCGCAATGATCATCACCGAGCCCTTGGCAGTGCTCGCCTGGCAGACCGACGAGGCACATAAGGTTCGCGCCTATGACGATACCGAGATGGATGGTCTCAAGCGCTGGGCGGAGGCGGTCGAGAGCCGCGATTGCCGGCTGCTTGGTCAGATTCAGGATCCGGGACGCGGCATGCACCATAAGGGCCGCAAGCCATTCTCCTTCAGCGCCTCCGCGCTGCCGGACGATCTGAGCTGGACCGTCCCTCATGCGCTAGAGACCGAACGAGTCGGCGAGTTGGTCGAGCAGATCGCAGCGGCCAGCGAGCGACTGCGGCGCGCCGGCTTTTCCGGCGTCGAGATCTCGGCCGGGCATGGTCACTTGATCCACCAGTTCTTGTCGCCACACTCCAACATCCGCACGGACCGGTATGGCGGCTCTCTGGAAAATCGGATGCGCTTTTTGCTCGAGATGATCCGGGCGATCCGCGCGGCTGCCGGCCGGCCTTTCATTATCGCCCTCAAGCTGCCGGGCGACGACGGAATCCCCGGCGGGATCGACGTTGTAGAATCGGAGCGCATGGTGCACGAACTGGTCAAGCTGGGCGAGGTCGACGCGCTCGCTTTCTGCCAGGGTTCGCATCATCGGACGCTCGAAAACCATCTTCCCGACCTGCACTGGCCGCGCATGCCGTTCAACGCGCTGACCAAGCGCCTACGCATGGCGGCGGACGGCATTCCCGTTGCGGCGCTGGCGCGTATCGTCGAGCCGGTCCAGGCCGAGCAGGCGCTGGCCGAAGAGGTCGGCGATTTCGTGCAGCTCGGACGGGCACTGATCACCGATCCCGCCTGGGCCAACAAGGCGTTCTCCGGACGCGAGCACGAGGCGCGCTGGTGCGTGTCTTGCAACAGCTGCTGGGGCCTCATCGCCGAGAAACGGCCGATCGCTTGCGACAACAACCCTCGCGTCGGCACGGCGGGCGAAGCGGATTGGCATCCGACGCCGGCGCCGATGCGCAAACGGATCGTCGTGGTCGGCGCCGGGCCCGCCGGGCTGGAGGCGGCCTGGGTCGCCGCGGCGCGCGGACATGCAGTGACTCTGTTCGGCGCCGGCCACGGCTATGGCGGCAAGCTCGCGCTGCTCGCCCGGCTACCGGGAAGCGAACAGGTTTCCAGCGTCTATGACTATCAGATTGTCCGGGGTACGAACGCCGGCGTGCGCTACGAATTCGGCGTCACCGCGACCGAGGCGGACATCCTTTCGCTTCAGCCGGATGCCGTGATACTCGCCACTGGCGCCACCCAATCCTGGCCGACCATGCTGCCCGAAACCTGGCGGGACGACGGCATCGTGCCCGACATACGCAGCGCGTCGGAGATGCTTCTGCACGGTTTTCCGCGACAGCCTGGTACGGCCCTCATCTTCGATGCCGACCATACGGCAGGCACTTATGCGGCCGCGGAGCTGATGACGCAAATTTTCGACAGGGTGGCGATCGCAACGCCGCGCCCGCAGATCGCGGCCGACGAGGCGCTGGTGGTGGCGCAGGGAATAGACCGCCGTATGGCGATGCTGAACGTCGAGATCATCCCGCTCGTCGAGCCGTCCCCGGACAGCGCGCTGATCGACGGCATCGTGAATTTGCGGAATGTCTATAGCGGCCGGGCTCGCGAACTGAACGACATCGCACTCTTCACCTATTCGACGTCGCGCCGACCCAACGATGCGCTAGCCGAGCCGCTGCGCCGTGCTGGGTTCGATGTAAAGCTCATCGGCGATTGTTTCGCACCGCGCTATCTGTTGATGGCGACCGCGGAAGGTCACGCGGCCGGTAATGAGGTTTAGAGGCATTTTCAGGTCAGCGGATCCCCGCCTTCGCCGGCATCTGTGGGCCGAAGTGCAATAGCGTCAACTTCAAATCCGCTCTAAACCTCAACAAGCTCGATCAGTTCGCCAGCCGCGCCGATCACGGTCGCTGTGCGATGGTCCTTGTAGGGCGGCAATCGCGACGGCGACGGCGGCGCGATCGGTTTCAACGAAAGCCCGTCCAGCCTCGGAAATTCGAACGTCACGATCGCCATGCCCGCGGGCAATCCGCCTTGCGGCTTCGGGCGGATGGTAGCCACCTTGGGATATTCGTCGATCTCGATCAGCGACTGCCCGCCGAGAGGCACGGTGCAAAGCGGATGCTTCGTCTCCGACGAAAGGCCGTTGGCGGCGGAAAGGGCCTGGATGCGCGGCGTCGCGATCGGCCCGGGCATGTTACCGAAACAGTCGTGATAGAAACGCCGCATCGCCTCCATGTCGGGTCCGCCCAGCACCGCGATGAAGCAGCGATCGACGAAGCTCTTCGCCACCGGCAGGTCGTGCCCCGGGATCGGCCTCTGGATCCAGGTGAGATAAAGCATCTCGCCGGCAGGCCCCGTGCCCTGCATCGCCCTGATGTCCGGCAAACCATCGAGGGGCCGCGGCGGAAAGAGGATGTGAAAGGGCGATCCCTTCAGCTTCTCCTCGAGCGTGTCCGTGTTCTGCACAACGATCTCGGTCGAGTTCCAGCCGAAAGTGGTGAGCGGGCGGTAGCCCGCCGGCAACGGCTGCTGGACGAACCGGAGCACGGTCGGCTCGCCGCTCGCCGGCATCAGTACGAGGAGCGGCCGTCCCGCGACCGCCGGCGCGCCCCATCCGGCCGCGGTGTCCGTCGCCACCTCTCCGCGTTCCACGACGCGATAATCGAAATAGCGCGTGTAGGCGTCCTCGACGCGCTTGAGATCGTCCGCCGTTGTCGTGACGGCGCGGATGGGTCCGAGCATCGCAGCGTCAGTGAGCCAAGCGATCGGCGACGCGCCGACCCTTCCAGGCGCCGAACGCGAAGCGCTGAGCGCCCTTGGCCGTTCGGCCCGTCCGACTGCTGTCGACCTGGGCCGAGCCTGATCCGATCATCCGGTTGAGCTCTTCCTCGCCGAAATAGGCGAGGCTCGGGACCACGAACTGCAAGTAATCCTCGGCGGAAAATCCGGCCTCGAGGCACAGATCGCGCGGATCCTGGTCGCGGTAGGCCTTATAGAAAGGCTCGTTGTTGTAATAGCAATCCCAGTCGAGGAAAAAACGCTGATACGGGCTCATCTGCCCGTTGGGCGGCAGCTCCATATGCAGCATCAGTCCGCCGGGCCTGAGGACTCGCCGCGCCTCCGCGAAGACCTGAGCCGACGTCTTCAGCGAGAGCTCGTGCAGGAACATGGAAGAAAAAACGAGATCGAAGGATTCGTCCGGGTAGCGGGAGAGGTTTGCCGCGTTCATCTGCTTGAAGTGAACCGGGACCCCTTGCAGGCGCGCGCGGGCATGGGCGTAACGCAGCACCGGCGCGGCGACATCGATCGCGTGGGTCTCAGCCTCGGGATAGGCTTGAGCCCAGGGCAGACAATTATGGCCGACGGTGCAGCCGAGATCGAGGATCGCGCGCGGCCGAAAATCCGGGAAGCGACGGCGGACATAGTGAGCCATCGACCGGCCGATATCGTCCAGATTGTCGCCCATATAGCCGAAGGAATAGATCGCGAGCCCCTGATCGTAGAGCGCGCCGGCGGTCATTCCCTCCGGCTCGTCCTCCCGCACGTAGGAGCCGGGCATCAGATGGACATCGACCGCGGTGACGTTGCGCGGCACCTCCAGTGTCGGGTCGAGCTCTAACGAGCCTCCGGTGCCAGCGGTTTCCGCCGCCCGTCGCATCCGCGCCGCGTTGCGCGCCAGGATTGGGGCAAGCGCACGATATTTCGCAGCCTGGGCATGGACGCGCAGCAGCGAGTAGTAATTGAACATCACATCGCCGCGCATCGCCCTGTGTATTTCCGGCCCGTCCGCCGGCACACGGCCCTCCTTGCGTTCGAAGGCCGGCCTGACGCGAGTCTCATAAGCGTGGGCCAGATCGTCCGTCAGCCTGCTGACGACGAAGGCGCGCAGGCCGGCGAGGAATCTGAGCCGCGCGCGGTCCTCGGCCAAGAATTCGGGCGCCAATGCGTGCTTGAGCTGGATCTTGGCCGAAGGCGCGATGGTCTCCGGCGGCGGGCTCAGGGAGTCGGGCATTGGCAGCCTCCGAATAGCCGTGGACAGCGGCGGCATTTGTTCGTACCAATTGCCAACGTAATCATCGTGCCCTCAGGCGGCAAGCGTCTGGCCGCGACGATCCCCACTCTCCTGCCTCGATGAGGAGACCATCGACCAGGCCGCGCCGATTCAAACGCATCTTGTGGAGCCAAGCTGGCCCAAGCCCAGCCTGGCGTGGGTTTGCGTCACGCTGCTGATGCTGGCCAACGGGGTCGCGGTCCTCGACCGTGTCGTGCTGGGTCTATTGGTTCAGCCTATCGAGCGGGATCTCGGGATCGGCGATGCCCGGATGGGGTTGCTGCAGGGCTTCGCCTTTTCGATCTTCTATGGCGGGCTCGGCATTCCGATCGGCATGCTGGCGGATCGCGGCAGCCGCCGCGCCATCGTCGCCGTCGGCGTCGGACTCTGGAGCCTCGCCACCGCGGCCTGCGGCTTTGCGCAGGGTTTTGTCGCTCTCTTCCTCGCACGCGTGGGCGTCGGCATCGGCGAAGCTTCGATCGCGCCCGCCGGCGCATCGCTGATCGCGGACTATTTTCCGCCCCTCGCCCGGCCGAAAGCTTACGGCATCTACATCATGGGGACATCGGTCGGGACGGGTGCGGCCTTTCTGCTCGGCGCTTCCGCGCTGGTTCTGGTCGACCGTGTGCGGGCGCTCAGCCCGTCACTCTTCGCCGCATTTCGGGATTGGCAAATCGTGTTCTTGATCGTCAGCCTGCCGGGGCTCGCGATCGCGTTTCTGTTTCGGCTTCTCGTACGCGAGCCCCCACGGCAAGGGGCATCGGCCGTGCGCGGTCTTTCATTCGGGCCTCTCTTCAAGCAGATGCGGAGAAATGGACTCGCCTATGCAGGACTGATGAGCGGCTGCGCGCTCAATGTCCTGTCGATCTACGCGATCCTCGGCTGGTATCCGACGCTCTTCATCCGCATCCACCACTGGACGGCGGCCGAGATCGGCGGCGCGATCGGTACCTTCGGCGTGCCGGGCGGAATGCTGAGCGCGATTTCGAGCGGCTTCGTGATCGCCTGGCTGGCGCGGCGCGGGCGGCGCGACGCTCCGGTGCTACTCGCGCTCGCGACGACGCCGGCTTTTCTGGTGCTCGGTCTTGCATCCTGCCTGATTGCGAATGCGGATCTGGCCTTCATTGCTTTCGTGGCCATGGCGATCTTCACGAACTGGTCGTCCTCCGCCGTCCTCACCGGTCTCAATCAAATCACGCCGAACGCGTTCAGGGGGCAGGTCGTCGCCTTCTACACCCTGATCAACGGCATCGTCGCCGTCGGCTTCGGGCCGACTTCGGTCGGGCTTCTCACCCAATATGTCGTCGGACCGGAGCATATCGACGTCGCCTTGGCCGCCGTTCTCGGACTCTGTAGCATCGGCGGCGCATTTTGCCTGCTTGTAAGCCGCGCCGCCTTCGCGCGTGCGGCTCAGGCGGCTGCATAGCGCCCGCCCGAACGAAGCAGCTTGCGTCACTTCTGACCAGGTATATAGTCCGGACAAATGACCGGCCCGGAGGCGCGCCATGACCCCCATCATCGTGCTCTTCAACCTGAAGCAAGGCGTCAGCCCGGAAGCCTATGAAGCATGGGCGCGGTCGACCGACCTTCCGATCGTGCGAGGCCTCAAATCGATCGCAGGATTCGATGTCTACAAGAGCAAGGGCCTGCTGCGCGGCGGTGCGGCGCCTTATCAGTATGTCGAAATGATCATGGTCCAGGATATGGACGCGTTCGGCGCCGATGTCGCCAGCCCTACGATGCAGCGCGTCTCCGGCGAGTTTCGAACCTACGCCGACGATCCAACCTTCGTGCTTTGCGAGCGCCTGACGTGATCGGACCGCGATATTCCGAGCTTACCGGCAAGGTCGCGATCGTCACCGGCGCAGGGCGTCCCGCCGGGCTCGGCCAGGCGATGGCGCGAAGACTGGCCACGGAAGGCTGCAAAGTCGTCATCCACGATCTCGGCGCGGTCGCCGGCGAGACCGCGCCGGTCCACGGGGTCGGCACGCGCGACGATCTCGAAGCCGTCGTCTCGGAGATCCGCGCCGCGGGCGGCGACGCAATCTCGTTTACAGGCGATGTGCGAGTCGAATCGGAGGTCGAAGCACTGATCGCCCTTGCCGTTCGCGCCTATGGCGGGCTCGACATCATGATCAACAATGCCGGTGTCGGCTACCTATTCGGTCCGCTGCTCGAGATGAGCCAGGAGAAATGGGATACCGTGCTCGGGGTGAATTTGCGCGGCTGCTTCTTCGGCATCAAGCACGCGGCGAAACGCATGATCGCACAGGGCCGCGGTGGACGAATCATCTCGATCGCCAGCCAAGCGGCAAAATCAGGCTTCGCTTTCGCAGCCGCTTATACCGCATCGAAACACGGGCTGGTCGGATTGACGCGATCGGCGGCGCTCGAACTCGGATCTCACGGCATCACCGTCAACGCAATCTGCCCCAATCACGTCACGACCGGCCTCGGCGCCTGGCAGAATGATTTCATGTCGAAATCTCGCGGACAGACCCTGGAAGAATACATGCACCAGATGCGTTCGCGCATTCCGCTCGGACGCACCGGCTCGACCGATGACATCGCCAATGCCTGCGCATTCCTGTGCTCGAAGGACGCCGATTACATCACCGGCGAAGCGATGAATGTGTCGGGAGGAGAGGAATATCACTGACCACGGTTCCGGTGGACGACGGATGACCAAGACGCTTCTGCGCGACAAGATCAATCGCGGCGAATTCTTCGCCGCTCCGGGCATCCACGACATGATTGCGGCAGTGATTGCCAAAAAGATCGGATTCGAGATCGTCTACGGCTCGGGCTACTGGCTTACGGCTTCGGCCCATGGTCTCCCGGATGCGGGCATCGCGACCTACACGCAAATGGTCGATCGGATGGACACGCTGAAACGCACTGTCGGCGCGGCGCTTATCGCCGATGCCGATACGGGCTATGGCGGGCTGCTCAACGTCCACCACACCGTGCGCGGATATGAGGAGGTCGGCGTATCCGGCATACAGATCGAAGATCAGGAATTTCCGAAGAAATGCGGGCACACGCCGTTCAAACGGATAATTCCGCAGGACGACATGGTCGATAAGATCCGCGTCGCATGCGAGGCACGCCGCGATCCGCAGAACACGCTTATTATTGCGCGCACCGATGCCCGCGACAGCGAAGGCCTGGACGGAGCGCTCCGCCGCGCGACAGCCTATGGCGATGCCGGCGCGGATATCATCTTCGTGGAGGCTCTGACTTCGGAGCAGGAGATGCGAACCGCCTGCCGAGCGATCGACAAGCCGATGATCGCCAACATGGCTTATGGCGGAAAGACGCCAATGCTCTCGGCCGAAAGGCTCCAGGAGCTCGGCTACGCCTGCGCCATTTTCCCGGCCACGACCGCGCTCGCCGCAGCCGCGGCGATCGAGAAATCCTTAACCCTGCTGAAGGAGACAGGCGCGAATCCGGCACGCGAAATGCCGTTTTTCGACTTCATGGAATTTTGTTGCCTGATCGGCTTCGAGGAGATCTGGGAATTCGAGCGCAAATGGGGACGGCCGTAACTGCGTGATGCGCGCACGGTCGATTCCAAAAAGATCACGAAAATCAGAGAAGATCTGTTTGACAACCACCATTTGCGGGTAAGGCACAGCCAGGACTATGTCTCCGCTACGGCCGCGCCGTTCACATTTTCACGTCGAGCCTGCTTTCCCCGCATCAACCAGAGCAGCACCAGAAGGCCGGGCAGGCCGGCGAAGGTGGCAAGCACGAAGAAGCCGATCCAGCCGAAATGATCGGCCAGCCAGCCGCTGGAGGAGGAAAGCACGGTCCGGCCCACGAGCGCCAACGACGACAATAGCGCATATTGGGTCGCCGTAAATTCGCGGGAGCAGAGACCGGACAGGTAAGCGACGAAAGCGGCCGAGCCCATGCCGCCAGTCACATTCTCTGCGGCGATCGATACGGCGAGCATGACATTGTCATGTCCGACGAGAGCCAGCGCGGCGTACATCAGCGTGGACACGTTCTGCAGCACGCCGCAGATCAGCAGGCTGCGAAAGAGGCCCCACCGCGCGGCTGCAGCGCCGCCTAGCGCCACGCCCACCATCGTCGCGATAACGCCGAACACCTTGCTGATGGACGCCACCTCGCTCGCGGTGAATCCCAGCGAGACATAGAGCGGGTTGGCCATCACGCCGGCCAACGCGTCGCCGAACTTGTAGAGCACTATGAAGAGCAGAATTGGCAGCCACGCTCCTCGGCCGAAGAAGTCGCCGAACGGAGCGACCACCGCCGTGTTGAGCCAGTCCAGCATGCGCTCGACGCGACTTCCGCCGGCCGGCAGAACTGCAAACGGCGCTTCGGGTTCAGGCGTCAACCACACGGTGATCATGCCGACGCCCATCAGCGTGGCCATCAGCGCGTAGGCGAAATGCCAACCGCCGAATGCCGACGCGTAGAGCGCGCCGGCCGACGCCGCGATCATGCCGAAGCGATAGCCCCATTGCGTCGCCGCGGCACCGGCCCCCTGCTGCTCCGGCTTGAGCAGCTCGATGCGATAAGCGTCGATCACGATATCCTGGCTCGCCGACAGAAAGGCGACGATCACCGCGATGAGCGCCATTTTGCCCGCGCCGACTATCGGATCGCCGAATCCCAGCAACAGAATGGCCGTCGCGAGCGCCGTTTGAAGGAGCAACGCCCAGCTTCGACGTCGCCCCAGCCAGCGCGTCAGCAGCGGAAGCCTCAGCCGATCGATCAAAGGCGACCACAGGAATTTGAAGCTGTACGGGATGCCGACCAGCGCGAAGAGGCCGATCGCGGTGCGCGACACTCCCGACTGAGCCAGCCAAAATGACAGCGTCCCAAGGGTAAGCGGTACCGGCAGACCGCTCGAAAAACCCATGAACAGGATCGCGAGCAATCGCGGCTCGCGATAGGTATCAAACATCGGGCGCCAAAAGCTCACTGCGCTAACGCTCCGTACGAGGCGGCTGGCATAGGAAGCCGCCTTGGACACGCATGCAAAATACACGAGGAACGGGGCACATATTCGGCTCGAGCCTATCGGTTTTCTGGCCGCGGAGGACAGCTCGTATCAGGTCGCCCCACTTGTCAATCGCCGCTGTATCCAAGCGGGGCCGCTGCAACAAGATCCGCTCCGAGATTTAGAGCTTCAAGCAGGCCGGTTCACTCCACACGCGGTACGATAACAACGTCTCGGCGGATTCACGGAAAGCAAACGCATTCGAGTCGAATTGTCGTGGCTCTCAATCAGGCTTCGGCAATCGCCTCGACGGAGCTGCGCGCGGCTGCAATGAGGTGGGTTCGGCAGCGATACGTCGCTGTCGACGGATCAGTAGCAGCCGGCCTGCCGCGCGCGCTCGCGGACGAGCGCCAGCACGATCTCGCAAATCGGTGCCGGTCGGCCCGTCATGGCGCCAAGCTCGACGACCGCGCCCAGCAACGCATCGATCTCCATCGGCCGGCCGCGTTCCAGATCCTGAAGCATCGAGGTTTTGTGCTCACCGACCTCGGCCGCGCCGTTGATGCGCTTCTCGACGTCGATCGGAAAACGCACACCCAATGCCTCGGCGACGGCCGCCCCTTCGACCATCATCGTTCGCGCGATGGCGCGGAGATCGGCCGCGCCTGTCAGACGAGCGAGTGTCGCACCAGTCAGCGCGGAAAGCGGATTGAAGGCGAGATTGCCCCAGAGCTTCACCCAGATCTCGTCGCGAATCCGCAGCCGCACCGGCGCCTTCAGACCGGCTGAGATCATCAGTTGCGACAAGGCCTCCGCACGCGCGCTTCGGCTGCCATCCGGCTCGCCGAGGCTGAAGCGATCGCCATAGCCATGCTCGATGACGCCCGGCGAGACCACTTCGGCCGCCGGATACACGACCGCGCCGACGACATGCCGGGGCGGCAGGATGTCCCATAGCCGGCCGCCGGGATCGACGCTCTCGACGCGCCGGTCGCGCCAGGGTCCCTCGAGCCCATAAAAATACCAATAAGGGATACCGTTGACCGCCGTGACCAGCATCGTGTGATCGGTCATCAACCCGGCGATCTCGGCGGCCGCGCTCGGCAGACCGTGAGCCTTCAACGTGACGATGACGACGTCATGCGCCCCGGCTTCCGCTGCGCTGCCGACCGCGCGCGGACGCACGGTCACGGTTTCGCCACCGCTCTTCAGCGTCAGGCCATTCGCCTGCATCGCGGCCAGATGCGGCCCGCGCGCAATGAAGGTGACATCGGCCCCGACCGCGGCCAGCTTGACGCCGATCAGACCGCCGATTGCGCCGGCGCCGAAGATCGCGATCTTCATCCGGCAAGGCCCAGCTTCTCGGCCAAGCCGATGCGCTGCAGCTTTCCGGTGGCGCCCTTGGGAATCTCGTCGAGGAAGAGGATCGTCCGCGGCACCTTGAACGGCGCCAGCCGCGCGGCGGCGAAATCCTTCAGCTCCTGCTCGGTGGCCTTCGCATCGCTCTTGAGCACCACCGCCGCCGCGACGTCCTCACCCAGCTTGTCGTGCGGAACGGCAAAGGTCACGATCTGCGCCACCGCGGGGTGATCCATGATCACGACGTCGACCTCGAGCGGGCTGATCTTCTCGCCGCCGCGATTGATCAGCTCCTTGAGCCGCCCGGTCAGCCGCAGATAGCCTTTGTCGTCGAGATAGCCCTGATCGCCGGTGCGGAACCAACCATTGGTGAAGGATTTGGCGTTGGCCTCCGGATTGTTCTCGTAGCCCGCGGTAACGTTGCGGCCGCGGATCACGACTTCGCCCAGATCACCGGCCGGCCGCAGCGTGCCGGCTTCATCCATGATCGCGATCTCGGGACCGGCGGCCATCCCCACAGAGCCGGCGAAGCGCGCTCCCGGCGGCAACGGATTCGACGCCATCTGGTGCGACGCCTCAGTCATGCCGTAGGCCTCGATGACCGGAACGCCGAACGTGCTCTCCAGCGCCGCCATCACTTGCGGCGGGAGCGATGCGGACGATGAGCGGATGAAACGCAGACGCCCGGCGTCGATGCCGCCCGATTGCCGCTGCGCCATGCCCAAGATCGCCTGGTGCATGGTCGGAACCGCCGTGTACCAGGTGGGGCGGATCGTGGAGAACCAGCCGAAGAACTTGAATGCGTTGAAGCCCGGCGTGCAATGGACCGACCCGCCGGCGGCGAGGCTGGAAAGCACCGCCGCGATCAGCCCGTGAATGTGGAACAGCGGCATGATGTTGAGACAGGCGTCGTCGGCGGTGAGCTTCAGCGTACGGCGGATATTGTAGGCGGACGCAGCAAGATTCTTCTGCCGCAGCGGCACGATCTTGGGGCGCGCCGTGGTGCCCGACGTGTGCAGGACCAGCGCGACATCGTCTGGTTCGGCATGACCACTTTGTTTGGCCTCGACGGCGCCCCCCTTGGGAGGAACGAGGTCGAACAGGCCGGCGGCCGCGCCCTGCGGGACGGCCAGTTCGACAATCGGAATGCCGCGCGCCGCTGCGACGCCGCGAGCCGGACTCTCCATGCCTTGCAGGATGATCAGCGCGCGCGCGTTCAGATCCGATAGATAGAAATCGAACTCTTCTGCCCGATAGGCCGGGTTGAGCGGCGCGGTCGTGGCACCGCAGGCGACGGCGACGAACGAGGTCGCCATCTCCGGCCCGTTCGGCAGCACGATAGCCACCCGATCGCCGCGGCCGACGCCCATGCGGTTGAGCGCCGCCACAGTGCGACGGACAAGATCGCGCAGCCCGCCATAAGTGAGGCTCGGCCGGTCGGGTGCGCCGATCGCGACGGCGGCGTCGGGGTGACCTTCGAACAGGCCCAACAGGGTGTCGGTTTCACTCATGCTCATTGTCCCTCTCCGCACGCGCCCGCGAACGGTCGCTCATCGCGCGCTCCCGCCATCCTGCCGAGCGTCAATCCTGTTCTCAAGAAAGGAGGCGCGGCACCGAGGCAAGGTCGACGGTGAAACGCCCCTCGCCGGCCTCGCAGCCGCCGCGCGCCTCGGCGCGCGTTTGCACCACTGCGTTCTTTCCGAATCCCGGAACCTTGGGCCGCTGGCCCCGACGAGAGAGCCATAGGCGCAGCAGGTGTCGACGGCGCTGCGGCTCCGGCCAGTCCGAGAAGCCGGTCCGCGAGTGCAGCGCCGCATAGTTGGAAAGCCATTGAATGTCGCCGGGGCGGAAATCCATCGCGATCGCCATGCCCGGCTCGTTGGTGATCTCGTCGAACAGATTGAGCGCCTCGATCTGCTCCGGCCTGAGCTTCGGCACCCCGGGATAGGCCTGGGCTGTGAAGATGTAGGTCGAACCGGCGTACATGCTGAACACGCCGTCGGTGATGCTGATGATCGGCGAGGTATAGGTATTGGCTGGCGACTTATGGTCCTGCCGGCGCCAATCCCAATGGAAAGGCTCGAGGAGCAAGGGCGCCAGATCGGGACGGCGGCGCAGGATCTCGTTGTAAATCTCGGCGCCCGAAACCAGGCATGAAGCGCCGCCCTCCTTGGCCGGCTTGAGGCACAGAAGCGCCACGACATCCGAGCTGTCGGAATGATAGACCAGCTCGTCGCGCACCTTGGAGGAGAGCGCGGTCGGGTCGGCCATGGTCTTGTCCGAAGTCGCATAGACATGGTCGATCAGATCGCCCATCTCGTTCTGCCGGATCGGGTCGCCCATATGGAGGCCCAGTATGTAGTAGATCGCCGCCGAAAGGGCGTCGGAGTAAAGATGCGTGCGCAGACCCCTGACCAGAACGAAGCCGCGGCCCAGATCGACGTCGCGGCCCCATGATTCGACCGCTCCGGCACATGCGTCGAGCGGATAGTCCGAAGCCTGGACGAAGCGGAGATCGGGATTCTCCTCGACAAAACGCGTGCCCAGCGCTTCCAGCTCCGCAATCTCGTCCTTGTCGAGGCGGTAGATCCAATCGTCGGACGCGGACAGCCGATCGCCGCGCCACGCGGCTGCAGTGGTAACTGGTTGGAGGGCCATCGCCTGAATTTCTTCCCCCACGATCCACCTCTTGCGAGGAATAGCTTGGATTATAATCGGAGGAGCCCGGGCGGCTCTTGCCCAGCGCCGAACCAAGCGTTGTCTGCCCGCGCTCGCAGGCCTCCTCGCGGGCAGTTTGGCCTCGCCAGCGGCTTTGGGTCGAGGCTATAAGCCTCAAGGATTGAAGCTGAGAGGCCCGCCCATGGACCAGAACGACGTCGAGATCCTGGAACGGCGGACCGCCTATCAGGGCTATTTCCGTCTCGACGATTATAAGCTCCGCCATCGCCTGTTCTCCGGCGGCTGGAGCGCGCCGATCTCGCGCGAGGTCTTCGAGCGCGGCCATTCGGTCGCGGTGCTGCCCTACGATCCGGCGGAGGACTCGGTCATCGTGATCGAGCAATTCCGCGCCGGCGCGTTCGCGGCCGGCATCAAGCCCTGGCTGACCGAGTGCGTCGCCGGCATCATCGGGGATGGGGAGCAACCCGAAGCGGTGGCCCGGCGCGAGGCGGTGGAGGAGATCGGGCGCGGCCTCGGACGGATCGAGAAGATCGCACATTTCATCTACACGCCGGGCGGCAGTTCGGAGCTTTGCTGGCTGTTCGTGGGCGAGGTCGACAGTCGCGGCGCCGGCGGCATCCATGGGCTGGCCGAGGAGCACGAGGACATCGCGGTTCGCGTGATCCCGGCCGACGTCGCGGTGGGCTGGCTCGACTCCGGCACGATCGACAATGCCGTGATGCTGATCGCGATCTCCTGGCTCGCCCGACACCGGCGGCGCCTGCGCCGCGAATGGTCGGAGACGCCCCGGTGACCACGGCTCTGGTTTCGACCGCCTGGCTCGGCGACCATCTAGGCGACCCAGGCATCATCGTGCTCGATGCCACTTGGACGGCCAAGGGAGTCGAGCCCAACGCCGCGGCCCTTTTCTTACAGGCCCACATCCCCGGCGCGCGACGGTTCGATGTCGATCATGTCGCCGACCTCGGGTCCGCCCTGCCCCATATGCTACCGACGCCCGAACATTTTGCGGCGGAAGCCGGCCTGCTGGGGATCGGCGACGGCGATCTGGTCGTCGCCTATGACGCGACCGGCATCGCCAGCGCCGCGGCCCGGTGCTGGTGGATGTTCCGGATCTTCGGCCATGAACGGGTCGCCGTGTTGGATGGCGGTCTGCCCAAATGGGCCGCCGAAGGCCGCCCGGTCGCGACAGGAGCCCAATCGGCGGTCGCGCCCAAGAGCTTCATCGCGCGCTCTCACGGGAGCCTCGTTCGCAGTCTCGATGCCGTAAAGGCCATCTCCGAGCGTGGCGGCGCGACACTGCTCGACGCCCGATCCGCCGGCCGATTCGAAGGCACGGCGCCCGAGCCCTGGGCCGGCGGTCGCGGCGGCCACATTCCGGGAAGCCGATCCCTGCCCTTCACGGAGCTGATCGACCCCGACCGCAAGACGCTGCTTCCGCCCGAGCAGCTGCGCGAGAAGCTCGCGTCGAATGATGGGCCGATCGTCGCCAGCTGCGGCAGCGGCGTCACCGCCTGCGTCATCGCGCTGGCCTATCACGAGGTTGGACGGCCGGACGTGGCCGTCTATGACGGCTCCTGGGCCGAGTGGGGCTCGCACCCCGAATTGCCCGTTGCCCAAGGACCTCGATGACGAAGACTGATCGCGGCAAATCCCGGCGGCCCGCCACCGTCGCTGCGCATGCCGGCTTCGATCCGGCGAGCCATCACGGCACGGTCAATCCGCCGGTCTACCGCACATCCACCGTCCTCTTCCCGACCGTCGAGGCTCTCGAGCGCGGCGAGACCAAGCCGTTCGAGGGCATGCGCTACGGTCGGATCGGCACGCCGACCAGCAAAGCCTTCGAGGACGCCCTGGCGGCCTTGGAAGGCGGGCATAGCGCTGTCGTCGCCAACTCGGGCCTCGCCGCCTGCACGACCGCGCTCCTATCCTGCGTCAAGGCCGGCGATCATGCGCTGATCACGGATTCCGTCTATGGCCCGACGCGCGCCTTCGCCAGTCGGATGCTGACGGCGCTGGGCGTGGAGGTCGAATATTATCCGCCGACGATCGGCGCCGGCATCAAAAGCCTGTTCAGGCCCAACACGCGCGCCGTCTATCTCGAATCGCCGGGCTCTTGGAGCTTCGAGGTTCAGGACGTTCCGGCAATCGCGGAGGCCGCGAAGGCGCAAGGGTCCAGCGTGCTGATGGACAATACGTGGGCGACGCCCGTGCTTTTCCAGCCTCTGGCGCACGGCGTCGATCTGTCGATTCAGGCCGTGACCAAATACATATCCGGCCATTCCGACGCCATGCTGGGCGCGATTACCGTGCGCGACGCCGTGGGGTTTCAGCGCCTCAAGACCACCCAGATCATGATGGGCCAATCGGCGGGGACGGAAGAGCTCTATCTCGGCCTGCGAGGCCTGCGCACGCTGCCCGTCCGGCTGGAGCGCCACGGCCGAACCGGGCTGGCGCTCGCCGAATGGCTGGCCGGACGGGACGAGGTGATCAAAGTCCTGCATCCTGCCCTTCCAAGCGATCCCGGCCATCACCTTTGGAAACGCGACTTCGCCGGCTGCTCCGGCCTGTTCGGCGTGCTGATCAAGCCCTACGACCGCGCCGCCGTGACCGCGATGGTCGAGGGGATGAGCCTGTTCAAGATGGGCTGGAGCTGGGGCGGCTTCGAATCGCTGATCGTCCCCGGATTCCATCTTCCGCTCCGCACGACCGGCACGTGGCCCGAAGGCGTGCTCCTCCGGATACACGCCGGCCTCGAGGACCTCGACGATTTGAAGGACGATCTCGAAGACGGCTTCCGAAGGCTCGCGAAAGTGGCGGGCTAGTCGCAGGCCCCTTCACGATCCGTTAGCCTTCCTTGCTCATAATCCCGCCTGTAGGAGTCTGTCCGGGTTCCGGGTGGACCCATCAACCTTGAGCGGGTCTTGCGGTAGAGAGCAATGTCGATCACCAGTCTGAGCGGCCTCAGCGGCATGCCGTCGCTCTTCATCTTCGATACGGAGGTGCAGAAGCAATCGGCCCCGCTCACCATGACCGCAAATGACCCGCAGGTGAAAGCCGACGTCACCTACTTCACCTCGCACATCGCGAAGCTGAAATCCGTAAACGATTTCCTCAACGACCCCAAGCTGGTGAATTTCGTGCTGACGGCTTTCGGGCTGCAGAGCGAGACGAGCGCGATGGGCATCGTCAAGCAGGTCTTGACGCAGGATCCTACGTCCAGCACATCGCTCGCCAATCAGCTCGCCGATCCACGCTGGCAAAAGCTTGCGACCGCGCTCGATTTTTACCATCGCGGAGTCGCGGGCCTCCAGGCCTACACTTCGACCACTTCGCAGAAAATCGGCTCGGGCTCCTTTACTTTCACGCTCAACACCAGCCCGAACTTCAAGATCGGCCAGACGGTGACCTTCGCGGACTCAGCCCATCCGCGGCAGAACTTCCTGGTCGGGTCGGTGACGGCGATCAACGGGTCCTCGGTCACGCTCAGCGTTCAATCGGGCATCGGCGCCGTCGGCTCGGGCACGATCGCCAATTGGACGGCCTACGCGAACAATGCGAAATCCGGCGGGACGACGACGCTGCCGAGCACGGTCGTTCAGAACATCGTGCAGCAATACACGACGGCCCAGTTCGAGAATAATCTCGGCCAGGCGAGCACGCCCGCGGAAGAAGCGGCCTATTTCCTGCGCAATATCGGCGGCGCGACGTCCTATTACCAGATACTGGCCGACCCGGTTCTGCTGAACGTCGTCGAAGGCGCGTACGGAATTCCCAAGAACATCGCCGTGCAGCCGATCGCGGACCAGGCGCATCTCCTTCAGTCCCAGTTCGACATCAAGACTCTGGAGAATCCGAACGCCACCAAATTCGCGAACGCCAATACGGACCAAACGACGCTGCAAAATGTCGGCCAGGTGACCTCGGCCGCGCAATCGGCCGTGCAGAGCGTGGTCTCTCAGATTCAATCGATCGTGCAGCAATATGAATGGTTGCCGGGTGTCACGGATCCGAGCGGGAGCAACTCGGCCGCGATCGCCCTGCAGCAGAATTCGGTGCCGGTGCTCGCGCAAGCCTCCGGGCTGATCGGAGCCGCGAACACGGCCCTCGGCAGCGCGTCGAGCGCGCTCGCGACATTAAATCAACTCGTGACGCAGGCGCCCTCTGCCGACAGCACGACGCTCGCCACTTACAAGGCTCAGTTTCAGCAGCTGACGGCGCAGATCCAGAGCAACATCGCCAACGCGAGCTACACGAGCCCGGCGACTGGAACGACCGACAATCTCTTGACGAACGGTTCTCTCAGCCTGTCGGCTACCGTGAAGACCGGCGAGACGATCACGTTCAACGGGATCGGCATGGATACGTCGACTCTCGCATCGCAGCTCAACGCCGCCAACACCGCCTTTCAGAGTATGACGGTGGGCGGGACCGTCGATCCAACCGTTTCGTCCAACCTGTCGTCCGCGGGCTCTACGGTAAGCACGACCCAAACCCAGGTGACGGGCCAGCTTCGCAACTGGAATCAGGCGGTCCAGGACAGCGGCACCTTTGTCGCGGCACTGAGCAGCGGACCCTTGAACGCGGGCCTTGCCGCCGGCCAGGACGCGCAATCGCGGATGACGACGATCGGCGGCGACATTCAGCAACTCCAGACGCTCGCCAACGAATCGGCCGATCCGAGCTTTAGCGGCGACCGCACCGCGCTGAACACGCAGGCTCAGACGCTGATCAGCCAGATCAATTCGTCGATCTCGACCCAAGGCACGGGCATTTCCGACAATCTGCTCACGGCGTCGCAGACCTATTCGCTGATCGGCAGCGATTCGCTGACAATGCGAAGCGCGGCGCTGAACACGAGTATTACCAACAACCTGACGGGCACGGACATCAGCACGCAGTCGGGCGGTCAATCGCTGCAGAATCTCATCACGAACACGCTCCAGCCGGCGCTGCAGCAGGCGCAGGCGCAGATGTCGACGGACGTGAACACGGTCAGCACGACGATCAACACCTTCGATCCGCGGGCCAAGATCGACACGCAGTTAAAGAAGCTCGTCTCCAACATGTCGACTATCGAAGCGTCCGCGGGCGTGAACGGCCAGAACCTGATTGCGACGAACGCTCAGACGATGGGCGTGTCGCTCAAGACGACCGGGGACAATTTCACGATTCACGCATACGGCGACTTCGACTCGCAGGTAACCGGCGTCCTTCAACAGGCCGTGACCGCCTTATCGACATCGAGCACTGCTCCGACCAGCTTGCTGCAGCAGGCCTTGGGAAACGCGGAATCGGTTCAGACGGAGTTAAACGGAGACGTCGCAAACCTGACGCCCGATCAGAACAAGATCAATGCCCTGGTAACACAGCAAACCCAGCAGAACACCGCCGCCCAAACCGATCCCTACACGCAGGCCAGCGCGGCGGCGCAGCAGCTGGTGCAGCGCTATCTGGCGCTGCAGGACGCGCAGAACTCGACCTCCAGCCCAAACGCCTATTTGCTGACGCTGCTCGGCAACGCCACGACGCAAGGCGTCGTGAATATCGACCTCAGCAGTCTCAATCTGACAGCCTGACGGCACTATTTTTGCGGAGTCACAGGGACCGAGTCCGGGCCGCCGGCATGATTGGTTGCGGTTGCCGCCTGCCCGGTCGCTTGGGCGCGATAGGCCTTGATCGTCGCCTCGCGCGGGAACTGCACCAAGACTTTGCCGGTTTGGGGATCGCGAATCTCCCACACAGCGATCTCCGTCTGCGGATCGATCCGCACGACGGGGCTGAAATAGGACGGGCTCTTGGGTTTGGGAGCGTCGTTCGGCGCGGGCGCATGCGCCGCCTGCTGCGTCGCGATATCAGCCGCCTGAGGAAGTCGGACCGATGGCGTTAATGAGATCGTCGTCATTTCCAACTCGCGAACATTCTGGTCGCAGGAAATTGACCGTTTTGGCCAGTTCAATCGAAGCATATACCCCAAAGATTAATGGGTTGTAAATGATCTCTAAAATCGACGATCAATATTAATTAAAATTAATCGCAATTATTGACTTAAAAAAATTTGATTTAATTTCTATTATTCTATTCACTTTCAGCCATTTAGTGATCTTTAAGTGCTGAATGTCACAGTCCCTCCGAGATTTCGGTACCCCACAACTCCGAGCAAATGATCATGGCCTATATGAATGAGCGAAATGGGCTGAAATTGCAGGCCGACCGCGGCATTACTCCGCTGACCGAGGCGGACCTGCCTCCGCCAGACACCAAGCGTTGGGTCACGCGGCGCAAGGCCGTCGTTGTTGCCGGCGTCCGTTCCGGTCTCATCAGCCTGGAAGACGCCTGCCGGCGCTACACGCTCTCGGTTGAAGAATTCATCTCCTGGCAGAGGCTGATAGAGAAGCATGGCGTGCCCGGCCTGAGGGCCACCCGGATCCAGCATTATCGCGATCACTGATGCCAGGGAGAGGAAAGCCCCGGACCAACCTTCATTGCTTCGATAGAACTGCTGTTAACAGATTGATAATCCGCGCTATTCGCCACTAGGCAAAATTTTCCTCCCTTAACACGTTCTTTACCCAAACACCGCCAAATTCATCCCTGACGCGGCCCTTCCGGCCCGCGACGTCACTCGGCATGCGAGCGGGGGAACTGGCTTGAACTCCTACATCCAGACATTGCGGAATTTGGGCGCCGCCAGGCTTGGCATCATGGCGCTGGTGACGCTCGGGGTGGTCGGGTTCTTCGTCTATCTGTCCACGCGGCTTTCGAGCGGCGACATGTCGCTCCTTTACAGCGACCTCGCCCGCACTGATTCCGGCGCCATCGTGAAGAAGCTGGACGCGCTTCACGTGCCTTATCAGGTCAACCCCGAAGGCACGAACATCATGGTTCCCTCCGACCAGGTCGGAAAGATCCGCATGGAGCTCGCCACGGACGGCCTGCCCGCCGGCGGCTCCATCGGATACGAGATCTTCGATCAGCAGCCCGCCTTCGGCACGACGAGCTTCATGCAGAACATGAACCAGCTGCGCGCGCTCGAGGGCGAGCTCTCGCGCACGGTCGGCACGCTCGCGCCGGTACGGCAGGCGCGCATTCACCTGGTCATGCCGCGCCGTGAGCTCTTCAGCCGTGACGAAAATCCGGCCAGCGCGAGCGTCCTCCTCCAGCTCCGCCCTGGCGCGCAGCTCAGTCGCGAGCAGGTCAACGCGATCCGCAATCTGGTGGCCGCGGCCGTTCCGCAACTCAAGGCCGACGCCATCTCGATCGTGGACGATCACGGCAACCTCCTCGCGCGGCCGAGCGAAGGAGACACCGAGGCCGATCTCGCCCAATCGATGGAAGAGCGCCGCCGCGCCTTCGAGGCGCGGCTATCGCGGACGGTCGAGGATCTGGTCGGTCGGACCGTCGGAGCGGGCAAGGTGCGCGCCACGGTCACCGCCGACATGGATTTCGATCGCGTGACAACGAACACCGATACCTATGATCCCGACGGCCAGGTCGTGCGATCCACCCAAACCGTGCAAGAAACCAACAATTCCGAAGATTCCGCCGAAAAGAACTCGGCAGTCACCGTCAACAACAACATTCCGGGCGGTCAAGCCCAATCGGGCGCGGGCGGCAATTCGAGCAAGGTTCAAGGCAACCGGCAGGAAGAAACGGTCAATTATGAGATCAGCCACAAGACGGAAAACCATGTCCGCGAAGCTGGACAAGTAAAGCGACTGTCGGTCGCGGTCATCGTCGACGGCACCTATGCTGCCGGCGCGGACGGCAAAGAGGTATACCACCCCCGGACCGATCAAGAAATCCAACAGATCACGCAGCTCGTGAAGTCGGCGGTGGGCTTCGAGGCCAATCGCGGCGATTCCGTTGATGTCTCCAACATGCAGTTCGTGCAGGAATCGAGCGAGCTCGGCACGGTCTCTCCCGAGACGTCGCTGCTCGGATTCAGCAAGCACGACATCATGCATCTCGCCGAAGTCGCGCTGATTGCGATCGTCGCCGTGCTCATCCTGCTGTTGATCGTGCGTCCGCTCATGACAAGGTTGCTCGCGAGCGCTCAGCTCGAGCCGCAACCCGACGGTCAGCAGCCGCTTCTCGCAGGCCCTCGCCAGGGCGTACCCCAGCTTGCCGGACCGACCGGATCGGCACTGGCTCAGGCTCTCTCGGACACAGAGAGCGAAGAGAACGACAGCATGATCGACATCACCCAAGTAGAAGGCCGCGTGCGCGCTTCCTCGATCCGGAAAATCGGCGAAATCGTCGAGAAGCATCCGACCGAGGCGGTCTCGATCCTCCGTGGCTGGATCTATCAGGAATCGTAAGGAGGACATAGAGTTGGCGTCCCCTCGCATTCGTGAAGATATCCGCGGCCTGTCGGGCCCGGAGAAGGCCGCGATTTTCATGCTGGCACTGGGCGACGACCAGGCGACGCGCCTGTTCGCCCACATGGATGACGACGAGGTGCGCGAGATCGCCCAGACGATGGCCAATCTGGGGATGATCAGCTCGAACGTGGTCGAGCGGCTGTTTCATGAATTTGCCGAACAGATGTCATCGACCGGATCTCTGGTGGGTAGTCTGGCTTCGACCGAACGTTTGCTCATGAAGGTCATGGGCAAGGAAAAGGTCGATTCGATCATGGAGGAAATCCGTGGTCCGGCCGGTCGCACGATGTGGGACAAGCTGGGAAACGTGAACGAAAGCGTGCTCGCGAACTACCTAAAGAATGAATATCCGCAGACGGTTGCGGTGGTCCTTTCCAAGATTCGCCCGGACCACGCCGCCCGCGTGTTGGCGCAATTGCCCGAAACCTTCGCCATGGAAGTGGTAATGCGGATGCTGCGCATGGAGTCGGTGCAGAAGGATGTGCTGGACGACGTCGAACGCACGCTCCGCAATGAATTCATGTCGAACCTCGCGCGCACCAGTCGCCGCGACGCGCACGAGATGATGGCCGAGATCTTCAACAATCTCGAGCGCTCGGTCGAGAGCCGATTCCTTACGGCGTTGGAAGAGCGCAACCGTGACTCGGCCGAGAAGATCAAGGCGCTGATGTTCACCTTCGATGATCTTCAAAAGCTCGATCCATCAGGCATCCAGCTCATCATCCGCTCTGTCGACAAGGCGCGGCTACCCATCGCCCTCAAGGGCGCCAGCGACGCGGTCAAAGAGCTGTTCTTCTCCAATATGTCCGAGCGTGCCGCCAAGATGCTGCGCGAGGACATGTCCTCGATGGGCCCGGTCAGGCTGCGCGACGTCGAGGAAGCGCAGCAATCGATGGTCGTGCTCGCCAAAGATCTGGCCGCCAAGGGCGAGATCGTGCTGGCCGACGGCCACGGCGAAGACGAGCTGGTTTATTGATCATGGTGCGCAATATCCGAAAGTTCACCTTCGACAGCTTCGTCGATTTCGATCGACTGCCCGAGCCGACGGAGGAACATCCTGAGGCCGAAGCGCAGCCAGTCTATAGTCAGGCCGAGATCGACCAGGCGCGAGCAGATGCCTTCGAGGAAGGCCGCACCAAAGCTCTCGTCGATTATGAGAATACGGACGCACACCGGCTCACGAGTGCGGTCGAGAGGCTTGCCGACGGCATGGCGCGTCTGGGTGCGGCGGAAGAGACGCGATCACGCGAGTTCCATGCCTCGGCGATGAATGTCGCGATCGCGGCCATTCGCAAGATCATGCCCGAGCTCGCGAGGCGTTTCGGACAGCAGGAAATCGAGGCTGTCATTGCGACCGCTCTGACAGATCAGCATGACGAGCCCAGACTCGTCTTCCGTGTCCCGGATCCCCTGTTCGAGCCGGCCGCGGAAAGGATCGCGGAACTCGCGCGCCAGCGTGGCTATGCCGGGAAGACGGTGATCCTGGCGGATAGCACGCTCGGGCCCTCCGAGTGCCGTATCGAATGGGCGGACGGCGGCGTGGAGCGGTTGACGGACCGTACGCTGGCCGACATCGCCCATGCTATTGCGCGGCTCGTCCAGACACCCCCCAACCCAGCCATCTCGCCAATCGAGCAATAACGCGGAGAGACCATTATGACATCAACCGAAAACCTGCCCCTTGACGATTTGAACGCCGACATCGGCGCGCCAGCCGGCATGGTCGAGGTGCGCGAGAAGGATCTCGACGCCATCTATGACATTCCGGTGCAGATCTCGGCTGTCCTCGGCAAATCATCGATGCAGGTCGCCCAGCTTCTAAAGCTCGGCCGAGGTGCCGTCGTCGAGCTCGACCGCAAGGTCGGTGAAGCCATCGACATTTATGTCAACAATCGCCTGGTTGCCCGCGGCGAGGTCGTCGTCGTCGATGACCGGCTCGGTGTGACCATGACCGAAATCATCAAGTCGGACCGCGGCTGAACCGGTCGCCAGTAACGAGAATCGCCAGAGCGGAGAAGAGCTATGCGTCTTATGATTGTCGGCACGCTGCACGGCTATATGAGCGAGGCGGGACGAATCGCGATGCAGCGCGGTGCAAAAGTCACCCACGCGGAATCGATCGCGATGGCTATGGCTGCGCTCCGGGCCGGCAAGGGCGCCGATCTTTGCATGATCGACGTGAAGCTGGACGTCGCTCAGCTCGTCGATAATCTCAAAACCGAGCGAATCGTACTGCCGGTCGTCGCCTGCGGCGTCGGCACCGACGCTTCCGCGGCAGTCAAGGCGATCCGCGCCGGCGCCAAGGAGTATATCCCTCTTCCACCCGACGCCGAGCTGATCGCCGCCGTCCTAGAAGCCGTCGCCGAGGAAAGTCACTCGCTCATCTGCCGCGACAAGGCCATGCGGCGGGTCCTCCAGATCGCCGACCAGATCGCGCCAGCCGAAGCCACCGTGCTGATCACCGGCGAGAGCGGCACCGGCAAGGAAGTTCTGGCGCGCTATCTTCATCGCAAGAGCCGCCGCGCCGACGGTCCGTTCGTATCGCTCAATTGCGCGGCCATCCCCGACAATCTGCTCGAGAGCGAGCTCTTTGGTCACGAGAAAGGCGCCTTTACCGGCGCCGTCGCGCGCAGGCTCGGCAAGTTCGAGGAAGCCAATGGCGGCACGCTGCTGCTCGACGAAATCAGCGAGATGGACCCGCGGCTTCAGGCCAAGCTTCTGCGCGCCATTCAAGAGCGCGAGATCGACCGCGTCGGTGGGAGCGCGCCGGTCCGCGTCGATATCCGTTTGTTGGCGACTTCCAATCGCGATCTCGAAGCCGAAGTGCGCGCCGGCCGCTTCCGCGAGGATCTGTATTTTCGTCTCAACGTCGTCAATCTCCGCCTGCCGGCACTCCGCAACCGGCCTGAGGACATACCGGCGCTTGCCGAGCACTTCGTGCAGAAATATTGCGAGCTGAACGGCCTCGGACGGAAGACGATGTCGCAGGACACGTTGGCACGTCTGACGTCCCTGCCCTGGAGCGGCAATGTCCGCGAGCTCGAAAACACCATCCATCGCGCCGTCCTGCTGTCGCCGACCGACATGGTCGAGCCGGACGCGATCACGCCGCCGGGCGGAAGCGACCCGTCAATCGATCAGAATGGACAGGCCGACGGAGTTGCTGGCGCCACGGTCCAAGCGTTCATCGGTCGTACCGTCGCAGAGGTCGAGCGCGACCTCATTCTCTCCACACTCACCCATTGCCTCGGCAACCGGACTCATGCCGCGACGATCCTCGGCATCTCGATACGCACGCTGCGCAACAAGCTGCGGGAATACACCGACCTCGGGATCCGGGTCCCGATGCCGGGCGAAGGCGAGCGCATGGCGGTCGGCGCTTGAACCGATAGAGAAAGCGACGCGGTACGGCAATGACCGATCAATCCAACATCGTCGCTGACGCGCCGAAGGGGGGCCTCGGCGGTTTCGACTTTGCACGGCTGACCGAGGCGATGCGGCGCGGGGACGTCGCGCTCGCGATCGGCGTCGTCGCGATTCTGAGCGTCCTGTTCCTGCCCATGCCGAGCTGGCTGCTCGACATGTCGCTCGCTCTGTCGATCACGGTCGCAGTCATCATTCTGATGACCGTGCTGTTCATTTCGCGTCCGCTTGACCTGTCGTCCTTTCCGACCGTTCTTTTGATGACTACGCTGCTCAGGCTGTCGCTCAACGTGGCCTCGTCGCGACTCATCTTGAGTCATGGACATGAGGGCACCGCTGCGGCCGGCCATGTCATCGAGGCCTTCGGCGCCTTCGTGATGAGCGGCAACTTCGTCATCGGCGTGATCGTATTCGCAATCCTTATGGTCGTGAATTTCGTTGTCATTACGAAAGGCTCCGGACGAATCGCGGAAGTCGCGGCGCGGTTCAGTCTCGACGCCATGCCCGGCAAGCAGATGGCGATCGACGCCGATCTCTCCGCGGGCTTGATCGATGAGTCGATCGCCCGCGCCCGCCGACGCGAGCTCGAGGACGAAAGCGCGTTCTACGGAGCCATGGACGGCGCATCGAAATTTGTCCGCGGCGACGCCGTCGCCGGCTTGATCATTGTCTTCGTCAACATCATCGGCGGCATGGTTATCGGCACGCTGCAGATGGGGCTGACCTTTGCCCAGTCGGCGTCGAGCTACACGCTGCTCACCGTCGGCGACGGCCTTGTGACCCAGATCCCGGCGCTAATGGTTTCGATTGCGGCTGGCCTCCTGGTATCCAAAGCCGGCATGCAGGGCACGACGGACAAGGCCGTGTTCGGCCAATTGTCGGGACACCCGGCAGCGCTCGGCATGACCAGCGTGCTGCTCGGCATAATGGCGCTCCTGCCCGGCCTTCCCATCATCCCTTTCGCGGCGCTGTCGGCCGCTGCCGGTTATGCAGCCTACATTCTGCCGAAGAAGCGGGAAGCCCAGGCCACCGCGCTGGCGACCGCCTCCGCGGCTCCCGCGCCGATCGCCGATGAGCCGATCGCGACCGCGCTCGCCATCGACACGATCAGGCTCGAGCTCGGATATGGACTCCTGCTGCTCGTGAATGGCGAAAGCGGCAACCGCCTCACCGACCAGATCAAGGCGCTCCGGCGCCAGCTGGCGGGCGATATGGGTTTCGTTCTGCCTTCGGTTCGCATCCAAGACAATCTGCAGCTCCCGCCCAACACCTATGTCCTCCGAATCAAGGAGATCGAGGCGGGACGCGGCGACATACGGCCGCAAATGCTGCTTTGCATGGATCCCCGAGGCGAGCAGATCGCGCTGCCCGGCGAGGCAACGCACGAGCCGACCTTCGGCCTTCCGGCCATGTGGATACCCGCGACTTATCGCGAGGAAGCGCATTTCAAAGGCTATACGGTCGTCGATCCGGCGACCGTGTTGACCACGCATCTGACGGAAGTGGTCAAAGACAATCTACCCGAGCTCCTGTCCTACACCGAGACGCAGAAGCTGTTGGACGAGCTCGACCGCGCGCATCAGAAGCTGGTCGGCGACGTGGTCCCGTCACAGATCACCGTGACAGGCCTGCAGCGCGTGCTCCAGAACCTGCTCGCCGAGCGCATTTCGATTCGCGACCTGCCGACCATCCTGGAAGGAATCTCCGAGGCCGCCGGCAACACCCGCAATGTCAACTTGATCACCGAGCATGTCCGCACTCGCCTCGGTCGTCAGATCTGTGACGCCAATGCCAACGCGGCGGGGGTTCTGGCGCTGGTGACGCTCTCGCCCGAATGGGAGACCGCTTTCGCGGAATCGATTATCGCCAATGGCGAGGACCGCCAATTATCGATGGCGCCCAGCAAGCTGCAGCAATTCATCGCTTCCGTGCGCTCGACCTATGATCGGTTGACCGCCGGCGGCGAAAATCCGGTGCTTCTCACGAGCCCCACGATTCGCCCCTATGTCCGATCGATCATCGAGCGGTTCCGGCCGACGACGGTCGTCATGTCTCAGAACGAGATCTATCCGCGCGCACGAATCAAAACCCTTGGGCACATCTGAGGCTGACAGTCATGCTGACGGTGCCGCCCGTTCTGACTATCGAGCCCACGAGCTACGCGCCCGGCTCGACACCGCAGCAGCCGAATCTGACGCTCGGAACCGGGACGATCACCGCCGGCCCGGACCGCATCTGGGATCTCGTCCGCCCCGTCACGCTCGATGCTACCCAGGCCTATCGCGACCAGGCGAGCGGGCAGATAGCTGTCCAGACACCCATCGGCACGATCTTGGTCCAGACGGCCGATAGCAGTGTGCCGCTCGGTGTGCCCTTATCGCTCAAGGTGACGCCAGGTGATCCGCCGCTTGTGACCTTCTTGCCGTCGCAAGGCAACGCCGGCGGCAGCGATGCCGCCCGACAAGACCCGATCGGAGAGAATGCACCCGCCGTCCTTGTCTCGGATGCCGTCGCATCCTCCGAATCTCTGGCACCAGGACAAATCATCACCCTCACCGCCATCGCTCAACCAGGCGACCAGCCTCCCGGCGTTACATTGGACGCAGAATTTCTCCCGACGCTCGCGCAAGCTTCACCGGCATCGGCGCCTCTAGTCATCGAACAGACCTATGGGGCGGCCGTCCGCGAGGGGCAGCCCGTGCCGACTTTGTCGACGCCTGCGCAGCCGGCCGCGCAGCAACAGCCGGCACCGCTATCCTCGCCGACGCCGACGACGTCTCAGCCCGGAGCGATAGAACCCTCACTCGCTCAAGCAACGCTGCAGGCCGAAGCGGTCGCGGTTTCGATTCTTTCGATCGCGGAGGGTGCCGCGGCCACTCCTCCCCTGGCAGGCACACCGATCCTCGAAGCCCCCGCGCTTCCCGCTTCCGGGTCAGTAGGGTCGAGCGCGAATCGCTCATCGGACCTGACGGGGCTGTCGTCGGCGCTCGCCGCTCAGTTGCCGCCCGACGATCCAGCCTTGCTCATCGCGCCTGGGCCGACGAGTGGCGTTGGCATTCCGACGGAAGAAGAAGCTAGCATTTCGATGCGAGTCCTGGCCGTGGTTCCTCCGGACGCGCCGATGCCGCTTGTTCCACCCGGCGCGATCGTCGCCACCGTCGAGGGTTCGACGCTTGCGGGACAGCCGATCTTGCAGAGCGACGGCCACAACCTCGTCGTGGATGGCCGCGCCTCGATTGCGGCCGGCACGCGCATCATCCTCGATCCCATCGTCTCGACAAGCGCCCGGGGCGCCGCCTTGCCTCCGCCGCTCGATCCGATCGCAGGCCACAGTTGGCCGGCGCTGGCAGCCGCCCTACCGGCCCTCGCGTCCACGCATTCCGCCTTGTCCGAAATGATGCGGCTTGCGATTCCGCAGGAGGGTCCGCTGCTCGGCCCTGTGCTGCTGCTCTTCGCCGCCTCGCTACGTCGGAGCGATGTACGCGGCTGGCTCGGCGATGGGCCGCTCAACGAGCTGCAACGCGCCGGTCATGACGATCTCGTCCAGGCCCTTCGTTCGGATTTCGAGCGAGCTTCCCAGCAATCCTCGCAGGCTCTCGGCGATGGCTGGCACACGCTTCCCATCCCGATCTTCGCCGAAGGCATGATGTCTCGCGTCCAACTTCATCTACGACGGTACAAATCTTCCGGCGACAAGGACGGAAGCGGCCAGGAGGGCGACCAGAACGACGTGCGTTTCATCGTCGAAGCCGAGCCGAGCGCGACGGGTCCGGTGCAGCTCGACGGTCTGGTGCGGCGGCCGCGGGACGCTCCGGCGGCGCTCGATCTGATCGTGCGCAGCCAGATGCCGCTCGCGCCCGAGATGCGCAATGATATCATGGGCCTGTTCTCGAATTCTCTCGCTGTCACCGGCCTCAAGGGCGGGATCGTGTTTCAGGGCGGCATGAATTGGGTCAAAGTCGCGCGAGACCGCGCCTCGGCTTCGAACGTCATGGCCTGAGCGCGTTGACCGACTTGTCGTTTCGAGCGAATTCTGACACCTGTTGCGCACCGATGCTTCCGGCGAGGTCATGATGTCTGCGACGATTTACCCAATCATCCTGTCGGGTGGATCCGGAACGCGCCTGTGGCCCTTGTCGCGCGATCTGCTGCCCAAGCAAATGCTGCCGCTCGTCAAGGAGCAGAGTCTCTTGGCCGAGACTGCGCAGCGCGTCTCGGGCGATCCGTTCGCCAAGCCGATCGTGATTTGCAACCAGGAGCATCGATTCCTGGTGAGCGAGCAGCTCGCCGCGCTCGGCATCATGCCGGAGGCGATCATCGTAGAACCGATGGGCCGCAACACAGCGCCGGCAATCGCGGCGGCGGCTGCGTTGCTGACCGCCCGCGATCCCGAAGCGGTTCTGCTGGTCCTGCCTTCCGATCACGTCATTCGCGACACGGCTGCCTTCGGTCGCGCCGTCGGCGTGGCGGCCGGCGCCGCCGAAGCCGGCCATCTCGTCACATTCGGCATTACGCCGACCGGGCCGGAAACCGGCTACGGCTACATCCGCAACGGCTCGGGGCTCGACGCTCAAGATGGCGCCTTTCGCATCGAGCGCTTCGTCGAAAAGCCGGACGCCCACACTGCCGCGTCCTATGTGGCTCAAGGCGACTGGAGTTGGAACAGTGGCATGTTCGTCTTCCCGGCCAGGCTGTTGCTCGACGAACTCGCGCGCTTCGAGCCGGAGATCGTAACGGCGGCTGCGGCGGCCGTTACGCGCGCGCAGACCGATTCCGTCTACGTCCAGCTCGACCGCGATGCTTTCGCCGACGCCCCGGCGAAATCGATCGACTATGCGCTGATGGAACGGACAGAGAGGGCCGCGGTTGTGCCCTGCGCGCTCGGCTGGAGCGATGTCGGCTCCTGGTCCGCGCTTTGGGAGCTCGGCGATAAGGATGGCGGCGCCAACGTCACGTTGGGCGACGTGCTGACCGAGGACACCGCAGGGTCGTATCTGAGGAGCCAAGGACCGCTTCTCGCGACGCTCGGATTGAAGGATGTGATCGTGGTCGCGACCGGCGATGTCGTGATGGTTGCGGCCAAGGATCGGGCGCAGGACGTGAAGACCCTCGTCAATCGCCTCAAGGACGCGGGCAGGCCCGAGATCGTCTCGCATCCCGTGGTCAACCGTCCCTGGGGAACCTATCAGACCGTGGATTCGGGTCCGGGCTTCCAGGTGAAGCGCATCACCGTCAAGCCGGGCGCGAAACTCTCGCTGCAGAAACACGCAAAACGGGCAGAGCACTGGGTCGTCGTAAACGGCATGGCGCGGGTGACGCGGGATGACGAGATCCTGATGCTCGGCGTCAACCAATCCACCTTCATTCCGCTCGGGGCCGTGCACCGCTTGGAAAATCCGGGCACCGAGCTTCTGGAACTGATCGAAGTACAGTCGGGTAGCTATCTGGGCGAGGACGACATCGTTCGCCTGCGCGACGATTACGGGCGGAAATAGCCTGCCACCCGACCGCGCTTGGCAACGGATCGGTAACCAAACGAGATTAATGGTTCGGGATCGTCCGACCGGCGGCTCTTGTCGCCGGTCCATCCGGAGATCCCCATGAAACCAGACGACCTCATTCTCGTGACCGGCGCCGGCGGCTTCATCGGCGGTGCGCTGGTTGCCGACCTTCGCGCCCGGGGCCACAGCAATATCCGGGCCGTCGACTGCAAGCCACTCTCCGAGTGGCACCAGGAACTCCCGGAAGTCGAGAATCTCCGCCTCGATCTTCGCTATTTCGATACCTGCCGAACCGCCGCCAGGGGCGCCAAACAAATCTACAATTTGGCTGCCGATATGGGCGGCATGGGTTTCATCGAAACCCATAAGGCTGAATGCATGCTGTCGGTGCTCATCAGCACGCACATGCTGATGGCCGCCCAGGTTCATGGCTGCGAGCGGTTCTTCTATTCCTCCTCCGCTTGCGTCTATGCCGCCGAGAAACAGACAAACGCGGCCGTCCTACCGCTGAAGGAGAGCGACGCTTATCCGGCCAACGCCGAGGACGGCTATGGCTGGGAGAAGCTTTTCAGCGAGCGCATGGCGCGGCATTTCCGCGAGGATTATGGCCTCGTAACCCGTGTCGCCCGCTACCATAATGTCTATGGTCCGCACGGGACCTTCGACGGTGGCCGCGAGAAGGCTCCGGCCGCGATCTGCCGCAAGGTTATCGAGGCCAAGCTCTCCGGCGCGCACAAGATCGAGATCTGGGGCGATGGCGAGCAAACCCGCAGCTTCATGTATATCGACGATTGCGTCCAGGGCACTCAGGCGATCATGGCAAGCAACATATTGGAGCCGATCAATCTCGGCAGCGACGAGCTGGTCACGATCAATCAGCTGGTCGACATCGTCGAGAAGATCGCCGGAATCAGACTCCAGCGCAGCTACAAGCTGGACGCTCCGAAGGGCGTGCGTGGCCGCAACAGCGACAACACGATGATCCGGAGCAAGCTTGGCTGGGCCCCTTCGATCCGGTTGGCTGACGGGCTTGAACGCACCTACGCCTGGATTTATGACCGGATGGTCGCTGGCCGCCCGTCCGAAAGCCGCGCCGCGGCCGCTTGAGGCATGATGGAAGCGACCGAACAAACTCGATTTTTCCCCGACGGTCGCTTCCGCCTCGCGCTCGCCCAACTCGACCCGACCGTCGGCGACGTGGCGGGTAACGCTGCGCTCGTCCGCAACGCGCGCGCGAAGGCTGCGTCGGATGGCGCACACCTCGTCGTCTTTTCCGAGCTTGTGCTGGTGGGTTATCCACCCGAGGACCTGGTCCTGCGGCCGAGCCTGCTCGACGCCGTCGACAGCGAGCTCGCCGCGCTGGCCGAGGAGACCGTTGCCGGGGGCCCAGCGCTGCTGGTGACCGCTCCGACCCGGGCGGCCGGCGGAGTCCAGAACGCCGTTTTTCTGCTGGCCGACGGCGCCATCCAGGCCGTCCGGGCGAAGCATGAGCTGCCCAATTACGGCGTATTCGATGAGAAGCGAGTCTTTCTTCCCGGCCCCGTCAGCGAGCCGATCGCTTTTCGCGGCCTTACCTTGGGCGTGCCCATTTGCGAGGATGTCTGGTTCGCCACCTGCCCCGGAGCTCTTGCAAAGGCCGGAGCCCAAATTCTGATCGTGCCCAATGGCTCACCTTTCGAGCTAGGCAAAGTGGGGCAGCGGGTCGCGCTGGCTAAGGATCGGGCTCGCGAGACGGGCCTGGCGATGGTCTATGTCAACCAGGTCGGCGGCCAGGACGAGCTTGTGTTCGACGGCGGCTCCTTCGTCACGGACTCGGACGGAACTCCGGTTGCCGCCCTCCCCGGCTGGGCGGAAGCCGTGGTCACACTTGAATTCGACATCGGCTCCGGCCCCCTTACCCCTCTCCGGTCGTCCTCCGCCCCCGCCGCGGCTTTGGAAAGCCGCATCACTCGACCTTTCGTCGATGGCGCCGCCAATCCCACGGAAACCGAACTCGAAGAGATCTACGAGGCCATGGTCTTGGGGCTTCGCGACTATGTCGGTAAGAACCGGTTTCCCGGAGTCGTTCTGGGCCTGTCGGGCGGCATCGATTCCGCCCTCTCGGCCGCCGTCGCCGTAGATGCGCTCGGCGCCGACCGGGTGCATTGCGTCCGCCTGCCGTCACGCTTCACCAGCGATGCCAGCCAGGACGACGCCGAGGACTGCGCGCGGCTGCTAGGCGTGCAACTTCTGACCTTGCCGATTAAGGACGCGGTGACGGCGCTCGAAAACACGCTGGCACCAGTCTTCGGCAACCGCGAGCGCGACATCACCGAGGAGAATTTGCAGGCCCGCGCCCGCGGCATCCTGCTCATGGGCCTCTCGAACAAGTTCGGCTGGATGGTCCTCACCACCGGCAATAAGTCCGAAATGTCGGTCGGCTACGCGACACTCTACGGCGACATGTGCGGTGGCTATTCAGTACTCAAGGACGTCTACAAGACAACCGTCTTCGCGCTGTCGTCCTGGCGCAATAGCCATAAACCCCGCCTGGCGCGGGGCCCATCGGGCATCGTGATCCCGGAACCCATCATCCTGAAGCCGCCGACGGCGGAGCTCAGACCCAACCAGAAGGATCAGGATTCGCTGCCTCCCTACGACGTGCTCGACGCCATCCTGATCGGGTTGGTCGAGCGGGAGCAGCCGGTTGAGGCGATTTCCGCCTTAGGTCACGCGCCGGCGACGGTCAGGCGGGTGCAGCACATGCTTTACCTCGCCGAGTACAAGCGCCGACAAGCGCCGCCCGGCGTTAAGATTTCGCCCCGTAATCTGGGACGCGACCGTCGGTTCCCCATCACGAACGCCTTCCGCGACCAGTGAACGCGCCGATGTGGTATCTATCCTCTCTCGTTTCGACAGCGGACGCCCGACCATGAATCTCATCGTCGACAACAAGGAAACCCTCGCGATGCGACCCCCACTAGGCCCCGCCGTCAAGGTCTCGGTTGCCATCCCTTGCTACAATGAGGAGGCGAGCCTGCCGGAGCTTCATCGCCGGGTCACGGCCGTCTGCCGTGAAGTCGCCGGCGATGCCTACGAGATGATCCTGGTCAATGACGGCTCGCGCGACGGCACATGGTCGGTCATTTCCAAATTGGCTACGGCCGATTCCCATGTTCGCGGCATAGATCTTTCGCGGAATTTCGGTCATCAGGCGGCCTTGACGGCCGCGCTTACTCTCTGTGCGGGCGAGCGAATCTTCATCCTGGACGCCGATCTGCAGGATCCGCCTGAGCTCTTGAAGCCGATGATGGAGAAGATGGACGCCGAGGGCGCCGACGTTGTCTATGGCAAGCGGCGAAGCCGAGCCGGAGAGACCCAGAGCAAGAAGCTGACGGCGATGATCTTCTACCGGCTGCTCGGAAAGTTGATCGATTTCGAGATCCCGTCCGATACGGGCGATTTCCGGCTTATGACGCGCCGCGTGCTGGAGGCCTTGCTGTCCATGCCCGAATCGCATCGATTCATCAGGGGCATGGTCGCCTGGATCGGCTTTCGCCAGCTCCCGATCGAATATGACCGGCAGTCGCGATATGCGGGCGAGACTGGCTATACCTTCGCCAAGATGCTCAATTTCGCGCTGGACGCGATCACGGCCTTTTCCGCCCGTCCGCTCCGGCTTGGGCTCTATGCGGGGATGGCGCTCGTCGGCCTCTCGTGGATCGGTATCCTTTACTCCCTGGTCTCATGGCTTTTCTTTGCGACGACGCCCGGCTGGACCAGCTTGATCATCGTCGTGATGTTCATGGGCGGAGCCCAGATTTTCATGCTGGCGATGATCGGCGAATATGTGAGCCGTACCTTCGTCCAAACCAAGAACCGGCCGCTCTATCTGCTGCGCGAAGTCGTCGGCTCGCCCGTGGCGAGGGCCAAGCCGGAAACCACCGAAAGTAGCACAGCCGCTTAAAAGCCCAATCAGCTTGCCCTCCCGGAGCACATCCTGTAAGGTCACTGTACACAAGGGTCAGACAGAGCATCTGATTCTCAGCTCCGTGATCATGGTCCAGAGGTCGTCGATGCCGCTGCCGGCATCCACATATGGCGCTGCCTACCTGCTCCGGCCGAGGCCGGACGCAGGCAGTTCCGCCTTGGCCCTGATCGAAATCGACATGCCGCGGCCGCACGGTCGCGGCTGAGCCGCGCAACAGCCGAAATCACTGCCATGCCCCTGGAAAAACCTGTTCCGACCATTCGCCACCTCATGAACAACGTGGTGGCCTGGACCAACAATGTCGCCGAGATCTGGGGTACGACGAGCGGAAATGCCGTCTCGACCGCGCGCAGGCCGATCAGGGTCGGGACGATCATCATCGCCGTCACTTTCCTGGGATTTGGCCTCTGGGCCGCCATTGCCCCGATCGGCAGCGCAGCGATCGCGCCCGGCGTCATCTCGGTCGAATCGGGTCGCCAGACGATCCAGCATTTCGAAGGCGGGATCGTGAAGCGAATCCTCGTCACCGAAGGCTCTCGCGTGAAAGCGGGGGACGTTCTGATCGAGCTTGACGGCACGCGCTCGCAGGCCGAACTCGGCCTCGTCCTCGGACAGCTCTATCTCGCCGAAGCGACGCGGGCACGTCTCGTTGCCGAGCGCGATGGGCTCGCCGAGCCCGATTTTCCGTTAGAGCTCAAGCAGCACGCGGAAGATCCGGAAGTCGCGGATTTGATGACAGGACAGAAAAATCTGTTCAATGCGCGGCTTGCGGTCATCAAAGGGCAGGAGAGCATCCTCCAGCAGCAGATTGCCCAGTACCAGAAGCAGATTGAGGGCTATCGCTCCATCGAGGAATCCAAGCTTTCCCAGCTCAAGCTGGTCAAGACCGAGCTCAACGACCTCTCGAGCCTCCTGGACCAAGGCTATGTGACTAAATCCCGAGTGCTCGCGCTGCAGCGCGACGCGGCGCAGCTCGATGGCGACCGTGGCCAGGCCTTAGCCGAGATCTCCCGCGCCGAGCAGGGAATCGGGGAAGCGAACAGGCAGATCCTGCAGCTCGAGCGACAGCATCAGGAGGATGTGTCGAAAGATCTGCGGCAGGTCGAGGGGCAGCTCGACGACCTTCAGCAGAGGCGAATCGCAGCCGCCGACGTGGTCAGCCGTCTCGAAATCCGGGCACCGATCGACGGAACGGTCGCTAATCTGAACATTCACACGGTCGGCGGCGTTATTTCTCCTTCGACGATCCTGATGGAGATCGTTCCCGACAAGGATAAGTTGGTGGTCGAAGCTGAGCTCAATCCGCGCGATATCGATACGGTGAAAGTCGGCGATCAGGTTGCGCTCAGAATCGCGACGGCCGACTCCAGACTTACTCCTGTCATTTATGGCATGCTGGACGAGATATCCGACGACCGTGTGATGACCCAGCAGGGACGCGGGGCATACCGGGTCAAGATCTCGATTCCGCCCGAGCAGGCGGCGCGCCTTGGCGATCAGAAGCTCCATGTCGGCATGCCCGTCGAGGCGCTGATCACGCGCGGCTCGACAACTGCGCTCCACTACGCGCTCAAACCTTTGCTCGACAGCTTGTCCCGATCCTTCCGCGAGCGGTGAGCCTCATGGCGCGACCTGGAAGAGCCCCCTGGGCTTTGCTGGCCTTTGCCATCTTGATTGCGCCCTGGTCGCCGGCGAGAGCGCAGAGCTTCACCGACGCGCTGGTGTCGGCCTACCAAACCAACCCTGCCTTCCAGGCCGATCATGCCCGGCAACGGGCGCTCGACGAGGATGTCGCGCGGGCGGCGGGCGGCTGGAAGCCGCAGGCGGCGCTGAACGGAACCTACGGCGATGGAAGAGATCAGATTTATTCGCAATCTAGTTCTGAAATTAACCCGTTCACCGGACAGGTGATCCCGATTCCTGGCCACCTACATCAACACATCATTCCGGAAACCTATAGCCTGCAGATCGTGCAACCTATTTATGACGGCGGCCGAGCATCGGCGGACGTGGACCGGTCGAAAGCGACGGTCGTTGCCGGCAAGTCGCACGCGGTCTCGGTCGAGCAGTCGACCCTCGGCGATGCGATCCAGACATATTACGACCTCTATCGCGATCAAGCCCTCGTCGGCTTGGCGAAGCAGGACGTCAAATGGCTCCAGGATGAAAAGAAGGCGACTGACCAGCTCTTTGCGAAACAGCAAGTGACGCGAACCGACGTGGCGCAGTCCGATTCTCGTTTAGCGCAGGGCATCGCCCGGCAGGTCGCCGCACAGGGCGCCGTGGGCTCGAGCGAATCCGCGTTCGCCCGTGCGACCGGTCTTTATCCCTCCCCAAACCTGCCGGCCCCGCCGCCGTTACCAAAAGCGCTTTTGCCGAGTTCGCTTCAAGAGGCCATGTCCCTTGCCTCTCAGAATCCGACGGTGCGAGAGGCGGAGCACGCGATCAAGGCCGCCGAGGCCGATGTCGATTTCACAGCCAGCGCACTGAAGCCAACCCTGTCCCTTCAGGCGAGCTCCAATTATCAGAGCGAGACCAGCGAGAAGAATTTCGCCCAACGATATAATGAAGTCATCGCCGCCGTAAGCATTCCAATCTACACGGGGGGCACCGACTATGCCCGTGTCCGTGAAGCGAAGAACATCCTCAACCAGCGCAAGTTCGAAGCTGACGATGCGCGACGGCTGGCGGTGGATCGGGCCAAGCGCGCCTGGGAGGATTTGACCTCTACCCGTGCCCGCATCGAGTTCCTGAAGCAGCAGGTGAAATCGGCCGAGATCGCGCGCCAATCGATCATCACCGAACGCTCGGTCGGCACCCGAACGACCTTGGATCAGCTCATTTCCGAGCAGGATTGGGTCGACGCCGACACGGCGCTTATCCAAGCCCAGCACGACGAGGCGATCGCCACCTACTCCCTGCTCTCCGCAGTCGGAAGGCTAACCGCCCGGACACTGCATCTCCCCGTGGCGCTCTATGATCCGGACGAAAATTACAATAAAGAGTCGGGACGCTGGTTCGGCACGGATATTCCCGAGCAGCAAGTCCCGATACCGCAAGCCCCATAACGGCGACCGCCGGGGCTACGGCGTAACCCACGCCGACAATCCGAAAGAGGCGAGCCATGGTTAGTCCCGTCAAAGGCCGCGCGCTCATCACCGGAGTCACCGGACAGGATGGCGCTTACCTATCCAAATTCCTGATCGACAAAGGTTACGAGGTTTTCGGGTTGCTCCGACGATCGGCCTCGGCTGACGTGATCGGCGAGCGGCTCCGCTGGCTCGGGATCTTCGACAAGGTCAATTGTGTCGACGGCGATCTGCTCGACCTGTCCTCCCTGATCCGGATCATCCAAGACCTTCGACCGGCCGAGATCTACAATCTTGCGGCGCAGAGCTTCGTCAAGACCTCATGGGCGCAGCCGCTACTGACCGGCGAGGTGACCGGCCTCGGCGCCACCAATATGCTCGAGGCGGTCAGGCTCGGCTGTCCCGAGGCGCGCTATTACCAAGCCTCCTCGTCCGAGATGTTCGGCAAGACCGGCGTGCCGGTGCAGAGCGAGGATACGCCCTTCTATCCACGGAGCCCTTACGCCGCCGCCAAGCTCTACGCCCATTGGATGACGATCAATTACCGTGAGAGCTTCGGCCTGTTCGCCGTCTCCGGCATTCTCTTCAACCACGAAAGCCCGTTGCGCGGCATCGAGTTCGTCACACGGCGGATCACCGACGCCGCGGCGCGGATCAAGCTGGGCAAGCTCGATAAGCTCTCGCTCGGAAATCTCGATGCGAAGCGCGATTGGGGCCATGCACGCGACTATGTCGAGGCAATGTGGCTGATGCTCCAGCGTGACGAGCCCGAAGATTTCGTGGTCGCGACCGGCCGCTCCACTTCAGTGCGCGAATTCTGCCATCTGGTCTTCGATCATATCGGCATGAGCTTCGAGGATCACCTTCAGATCGACCCCAAATTGCTGCGGCCGGCAGAGGTCGACGCGCTTTGCGGCGATGCCTCGAAGGCCAGGGCGAAGCTCGGTTGGGTCCCCGGCACCTCGCTCGAGCAGATGGTCGCCGAGATGGTCGAGGCCGATCTGGTTCGCCACCGCGCCTCGCTCGCCGGCTTCAACTGAAAGCTGCTCTCATGGCGCGGATCGTGTTGATTACCGGCGCCTCGGGATTCGTCGGTCGTCACCTCGTGTCCGCCCTCCGGGCGGCGTTTCCGGACACGCGCTTGATCCCGACATCGAGGCGTACCGGGATCCGCGTGGGTGGCATCGATGCCGTTCCGCTCGCGCTGGACAGTGCCGAGGAAATCCGGGCCGCGCTCGAGGCGTTACGGCCGGACGCAGTCATCCACCTCTCGGGGCTGGCCTCGCCGCGCGAAGCCGCATCCGATCCCGACCTGGCAAAGCGCGTCAATTGCGATCAGGCTTTGCGGTTGGCCGAGAGCGTCCGCGATCTCCTTCCCGATACGTTCTTCCTCTTCATATCCTCCGCCGCGGTCTACGGCCGGTCGGCCAATGCGCATGCGATGCTCGACGAAACCGCGCCGCTGCAGCCGATCGACCCTTACGGTGAAAGCAAGATGGCGGCCGACATCGCGATCGGCGAGATGGCGGGATTGAGATCGATCCGCCTGCGCCCCTTCAATCACACCGGGCCTGGACAGCCGCGCGGTTTCGCGATTCCGGATTTCGCGAGCCAGATCGCGCGCATCGAGGCCGAAGGAGCGGGCGCCGGCCCGATCCGTGTGGGCTCGCTCGACGATGCGCGCGACTTCCTGGATGTCCGCGATGTCTGCGGGGCCTATGTGGAGGCGTTGCGCCGGGCCGAGACGCTGGCGCAGGGAATCGTGCTCAACATCGCGTCCGGCGTGCCGCGGCGGCTGGGCGATGTGCTGGAGCGGATGCTGACGCTGTCAGGCGTGAAGGCCGCTATTGAGGTCACCCGGGCGGCACCGAAGCCGCACCCGATCCCGTCGCTTTGCGGGGACGCATCCAAGGCGCGCGCGCTGTTGGGCTGGAAGCCGGCGGTGCCATTCTTCGATCAGACGCTGATCGACACCATCGACTGGTGGCGCGCGGAGATCGCCCGCGAAGGCGATTAGATTAGAGCGTCGCCTGAGCGAGGTCGATGACGCCCAGGATCTTCATCACGCCGCCGCTCGCCAGCTCCACCGTGGTCGCGCCCGACAGCGCGGCGGCGCTGGGCGTAATGCCGAGCTCGTGGTCGGAGACCATCAAAACGCCCTGCGAGAATTCGAAGAACGGCAGATGGATCGCATTGCTGTCGAAGACGAGCAGGCGCGGATGTACGCCGCTGCTGCTGTAGTCGTTGATCGCGGCCATCAGGTCCGCGGCCGGGACGAGCGTGGGGTTGCCCTGCAGCGGATGGTTCGATTCGGCATAGGTCATGATTTGCGCCATGCCGGTATCGGGATTTCCCGTGAGCCAGATGGTCTGGGGCGTCTGCGGATCGGGCGCGGGAGCGACGGGTGTTGCCGGATCCTGGTGCTGCGGCTGCGGGTTGGCCGGTTGCAGCGCTCCGGCGTGAGGATCTGCAGCGGCAGGCGTGCTCCCGTCGGCCGGAGGCTTTGCATCGGCTTCGGCCGTTCCGGCGGGCGGATTTGCGCCATCGGCTCCCGTCTGCCCATTGCCGCCGTTATTGTGGTGCCCTGCCTCGAACAGCTTGAGCGGGTCGTTGGTCGACAGCGTGCCCTGCCCCAGCAGGACCGTCAGCGCCACCGGCGAAACCTCGCTCATGTCGAAGGAAGCGGGCGCTGCGCCCTGCGGCGCGGCGGTTGTGGAGGTTGCGGCCGTCGTGACACCGGTATCGATGCTGGCCGGGGCGGTCGTCGCGACGGGAATATGCTGCAAGGGGAAGATGAAATGCTGATCGGCGACGGCGGCGGCATGGACGCTGTCGGAGACCGGAAGCACGGGGGACAAGTCGACCGACGGCGCCTCGTGCGTCACGGTGGGCGCCGCCGCGGCGATGATCGGCTTTGACTCGGCGGCGGTCGAGCCTGCTATAAGCGCGCCGACCCAGGCCTGGTAACTCGACTCCTCCACCGGCTGCGGCGCGGGGGCCGAGCGGTCCAGCGGCGTCGACAAGGTCGAGGCCGGGTCGGCGATCGCCAGGCTGGCTACCGGCGTGGCGACCGGCGCCACGACCGCCGCGCTCGCGGGGAGGATGTCCTCGATCCCGTGGCTCTGCGCCGTGGTGGAGATCAGGCTCATCGCCGCCGCCATCAGCGCGGCCAGCGCGGCGGGCGCCTCGGCATCCGTCATCGGAGCCGACTGGTTCGCGGTCTTCGAATGGCCGGATCCGTCGGCGAGCGACTGGAAGAAACCGCCGATCACGGCTTTGAACGCCGCCAGCCCTTTCGGAGCGGCGCCCGCGTCATGGCCGCCGTTCAGCGTGACGATCGCCGCCTGAAGGTCGTGGGCATCCGCCTTTTGGGCGAACAGAAGGGCGGTGGCGACGAAGGCCGCGAGGACCATGATCGGATGCAGCGTCAGCCGCGAGCCGGCCGTGTTCAGCGGCAGCTTCAGCGGCTCGTACCGAACGATCGAGTCGATGACCTCGCGGAAATTCGTACCCTTGAAGGTCTGGTCGATCGCGACGCTGCTGGCGACGAACAGGCCGTTGATCCGCGCGCAATGAACGATCACCTCGCCATTGTCGGCGCGGCAGAAGGCGAACCAGGGCTCGCCCTCGTCCGACATGCCCATGTCGGTCTCGATCGGCAGCCCGGCCTTTTTGAGGATATCGACCGCCCGATAGAGCTCGGCCAGCTCGTGATTTTGCCAGGGGCGCTGAGGACTTGGCCTGAAGGCCTCGAATGCGACGACTACGGCGCTCATGTCCCCCCGAGTGGGTCCCTGTTTCAACCGGTTGAATTTGTTCTACACGCTGTCCGGCTAACGTGCAATTAACCTTACGCCGCCGCTTCTCCCTGACCAAAGAGCAGACGGTAGGTTTCCGGATCGTAAAAGCGCAGCAGATTCCGCACGAATTCCGCCGGATTCACGCCCAGAGCATGGGCCCAGCGCTCATAGCGGTCCGGCGGGATGCGGCCGCGCCCGACCTCGAGCTGGGAGATGAAGGTGTAATAATCGACCCCCACCCGCTCGGCGAGCTGACGCTGCGTCAGGCCGCGGGCTTCGCGAAGCTCCTTCAGCCACTTGCCGGCCTCCCGGCGTAGCTTCTGGACGTCGTGCTGGGCGCTCTGTTGTGGGTGGGCATACATGGGCAAAGCTCGCATCCGCTATCCGTCAAACGCCCATTGTACAGCAACTTCCAAACCCTGTACAGCGATTACTGTTGGAACAGAACGTGATTCGCGGATCTGTCAAGATGCGAGCTTCTCCGGCGCCGAACGATTTGGCCACCGAAGCCAATCGGTTGCAACGCCCAGATCCCATTCGGCCGCCGTCGCCGACTGATCGAGCAACGCCAGGACCTTGTGCAGCTCCGCCCGTCCGATCGTGAGGGCTGCCGCCGGCTCGGCCGCCGCGTGGAAGACGAGGCGAAAGGACTCGGCGGTGAAGCTGATGTCGACCTTCGCGAGCAGCGCCGCGCTTCGCTCGACCGGCTTTGCGTCCGGTCCGGCCCCGGCGGCGGGCTCCGGCCGGCTGATCGCCGACAGATGCTCGAACGCGATCACCTCCTGGCGCATATCGGCCGGAGTCTTCGAAGCGATCGGGCTCGAGCGCTCCAGAATGTCCATGATGGCGCTCCACAGGCGTCGCGTGATCCGCCGCGTGAGCCAGAGCCGGCATTGCCGCTCCGCGCCGCTGAAATCGATGAAGATCCGATCCTCGTTGTCGTCATAGCCGACGGCGATGCGCGTGGCTTCGAGCATCAGACGAAGGGCGTCGCGATGTTGCCGGCCTTGGCGCTCGCGCGCGCCTGCAGCCGGGCGAGCTGGCCGAGCGAGAGCAGCTGCGCGTAGGCGAAGCCGAGCGCGCCGCTCCGTCGCAGTCCCAGGAACGCATCGTCGGCGAGCGCGGCGAGCTTGGCTTCGTTGATCGTGAAGAGACCGCCGAGCGGCTTGGGCTCGCCGCCCGCTTCGACGACCTGGAGCGGCAGCGGATCGAACAGGTCGAGATCGGCCATCGATTTGACGAGCGTCGTCGTCTGGGCCGCCCTGACCTCGACTTCCGTCAGGAATTGGATCGCGCGCGCGATCGGGCCCGATGGCTCCGCGCCCTGGTCGCCGAACAGGGGCTCGCCATCGTTGGACGACAGCATCTCCTGCTCGACCATCAGCACCGGCTGGCTATCGGCCCCCTCCCCGCTCCGTCCGAACATGAAGGGGTAGCGGCGCAGCATCGCCGGAACATAGAGCCCGAGCCACCGGCCCTCGTCCGACACGAAGAGATTCTGGCCCTGCGCCAGGCCCATCAGCGCGAAGGGCACGAAGGCGTCGTTCTCCTTCACGAGCACGATCGCGAAGTTGGGCGCGACCTGAGCGACCTCGGTCGCGAGGATCCGCACGACCGGCATCTCCCGCGCGAACGCGAAGGACGAGAGAGGACGGAGCCTCATGCCGAGATGAGCTTCGCGCGAGAGAGGAATGAGAGTCATGAGAAAGCCTTTCTGGGTTTCGACCATCCTGAATCGTCATGGCCGGACTTGATCCGGCCATCCACGCGATTCCGCCAGCGCGATGTAAGACGTGGATGCCCGGGTCAAGCCCGGGCATGACGAAATCATCAGAGCGCGAAATTGCGTCACGACACGCTACTCCGCCACGCCCAGCGCAGCGAGCACCGGGAGGTATCCGTTAGCAAAATTGCGGGCCATGGAGGTCAATTCCGCGAGATTTTCCTCAGGCGTCGCGAGCGCCTTGCCTTCCCTGACCACCGCCCGGCCCTGGGCGGACAGGATATCCCAGGTCGCCCGCGCCCAGTCTTCGGGGGTCTTCTTCCCGTCTGCCCGCGCGGTCAGGAAGAGCTGATTCATTTGATTGACCGCAATGCCGGCGCCGAGGACCGGCGAGGCCAGAAAGCCGATCTCACCGCTGCTCCGCGCGCGCTTTCTGATCTCGCGATTGAGCGCCTTGCACCGCGTCTTGACCTTCTCGACCGTCGCTTCCGGCTGCGCCGGATGGGCGTTTCCCGTTCCGATCAAAACGGCGGCCGCCTCGATAATGGCGTCCGGCCCGATATTAGGCAGCAGCCGCGCGAGCTCTCCCAAGCTCATCGGCCGGTAGCCGCTCTTCGCGAAACTCTCCAGAATCGGACGATAGACAGCCTCCTGAAGCTTCACCTCGCCGGCCGCCGTCACGATGGTCAGCGGGACGTTCGCGATCGGCGCCTTGAGAACGAGCCTGGTCGCCATCAGGCTTTCCCGCCGCTCCAAAGCGGAGAGACGCCGCGGACCCCGTACGAACAGGTCACGGCGAAATTGCTGGTTCGTGAAGAAATCGCGCACCGATTCCCGGAGAATGGGATGGGTGATCGATCTCAGCGTCTCCTGAGCCGCCGGCGTCAGGCTGACCGCGCCCATCTGCTCGTGCAAATGGACGGAAGCGGCGAATTCAAGCTTCGCGCCCTGGAGCCATTCGGCCAGCGCCGCAAACGGCGACGGATGCCATTCGCGATTGAAATACTCATGCGCGACATACTGCCGGTTTTGCGTCGAGATTTGCTTCAGCTTCTCCGCCGCGGCCGGGTTGACGCGGAAATAGGCGGCGCCCTTGTCGGCCAGCTCCTGCGCAAAAGCGAGGGCGCCGTCGATCCGACCGGTTAGCCCCTGACTTTCGGCGCCCACCGTCTCGGCGTGAAGCGACAGGAGATCGCGGAGCGACAGCGCCGCGCTCCAGCCGGGCAGCGTATTGTAGCTGATATAGAGCGCGCCACCCGGCAATAGGTTGCGGCGAAGGATGGCTGCGATGTGAGTGCGATTCTCCTCCGAAATCCAGCTCCATACCCCATGGAGCCCGGCGTAGCGGAACTTGGGCAGATCGCGCCGCTGGTCGAATTCGGCGAAGCTGTCGTCGAACGGGTGGGCCGTGACCCCCGCGGCCTCCAGAAGGCCGGCGGCATGAGCGGTATGGCTCGGGTTGAAGTCCGTGCCCCAGACTTCGTAAGGCGCCGCCGCCGCATGGATCGCCAGCGACAGCCCCTGTCCGAAGCCCAGCTCCAGATAGGCGCCCTGCTCCGGCGGCGGCGCGAATCCGGCAACCAGAAGCGCGAATCGCTGAAGCGTCGGCGACAGCTCTCCATAATAGCCGTGCGTGTACTCGATCTCTGTGACGTAACCCTCGGTCCAGCTCATGCTGTGATCCTGATGCTCCAGGGTCGCGCCCGCGCCCGCAACTCTCCTAGCAGCCCGTCCTCGTCCTGGGTAGCCGAGTTCGGCTCAGGCGTTGTCATTGAACAGATGGTCCAGCGCTCGGGTGAATTGCCGGTGCGACGATCCCGGGTCTTCGCGAGATCGGCGAACGGTGATTGAAGAATGACGACCAGCGGATACCGGGCTCGATCCCTGAGCGGATTGACGAAGACGTCAAACTGCTTCGCCATTCGAACTTTCGCTCTCTTGGTGCGCCCTCACCGCGTCCGCAAACAAACCGTGCCGGTCGATATAGGCGTTGTACGCTTCGATCTCGGCCTGCGCCGCTTTAGCCATCTCCTCCCGGCCAATCCGCTCGAGCTCGGCGGCAAGCGCCTCTTCCGCGATCTGCGAGGCGTTGATGCCGGCCTGCTTCACGCGACGGGTCAGATCGGAATTTATGGTCAGGCTCACGGTCTTCTTCCCGGCGGTTCGATCATAGAAAGCCGCACGCGCTCTGATCATGGGTGATCTCCACGGGTCAATTACCCATGTTAAATCGCACGCGTACACCGGGGCGCAAATCATTCGCCATCAACACCAGCCAACCGCCCGCTCAAGGCGGCCCGGTGCCGTATTTGGCTTCGAGCGCCCGGATGCGGGCGGCGAGCAGCCGATCGCGCCATTGCTCGGAGGTCTCGCCGGGCAGGCGCTCGCGCGGGGTCTCGGCGATCGGGGCCGGCTCGGGCGCGGGTGAGAGCGGCGCCAGCATGGCGGCCGGCGCCTCGGCCAGGCGGCGGGCCACCAGGGCCGCGCCGGGCATGGCGTCGAGATCGGCCCGCACCTCGGCCATGATCGCCTCGGCCGGGCCGCTGCGGTAATCGTCGCAATCCCGGGTGTCGTCGCGGTCGATAAGATCGTCGGCCTCGCGATCGGCGTCAGCCTCCAGCCCGGCGGCGACCGCGCGCGCGGCGGCTTCCTGCGCGGCCGCCCGTCGGGCGCGCGGGGCGGTGCGCTCGGCGACGTCGTGCGGCACGCGCATCGCCCGTATCCCGGCGGTCTCCTGCTCCAGCACGATGATCTGGCGCACCGATTTGGCGATGCGCGAAAAGGCGAGCGCCACGTCGACCTCGTGGAAGGGCTCCTGCAGCATCTGCGACAGCAGCAATCCGCGGGCGTAGCGATCCAGCCTTTCGGCGATCCCCATGCCGTAGCGCCTGA
>Ga0209062_1000649_pt1 | contig 91208 bp, 67 predicted proteins | sample Coa_R2_2_FD_187158 | JGI IMG/M metagenome (GOLD analysis project Ga0209062, IMG submission 187158) | Surface soil microbial communities from Centralia Pennsylvania, which are recovering from an underground coalmine fire - Coalmine... | ecosystem: Environmental > Terrestrial > Soil > Unclassified...
CCTCGACTACGCGGACCTCCCGGCCCACGCCGCCGAGGCCGACGCCACCCACCTTTTCTTTGACATCGACAACGGCTTCGTGGCATACCAGCCAGGGCAGCCCCGGCCGCCGCTCGTGCTGCAGACCGTCACGCCAGCCGAGGTAACCGCGGGAGCCGGCTTCAACGTCCAGCCGAACGGCGAGTCAGCGCTTGCGGTATCCGCGGAGGGCGCGACGCGCGGGACGAGCGTCGTCCTAGCCGGGCAGCGGCTGGCGACCACCTACGGGACGGCGGAATACCTCACGGCCCTCGTGCCGCCCGACCTGCTCCGCCAGCCGGGGCGCTATCCCGTTTACCTCGACAACGGCATCGACCGGTCCAACCGCCTGGACCTGGTCGTTCGTCCCGAGGCCGGTGCGACTCCCTAGCTGTCGCGCCGCCGCGCCCTGATGGGCTCAAGGAGCAAGATGGCGCGAACGCGTTCCCCCGTGGCCCCGCCACGGCTGTCGGTCCCGCCGACCCTTCCGCCCCGGGCCGAGGACTGGCAGGTAACTTTCTTGCTCGTGGCAGCCGGCGCCGCGCTCATGCTGCTGATGACCGTGCCCGCGTTTCACTCGTACTTCTTCGGCGAAGACTTCATGTACGTCGGACAGTACCGCGCCCATGGCGACGACTTCTGGCGGGCCGTCTTTAGTCCCACCGACAATATCTTCTTCCGCCCCGTCTTCTGCGCGGTGAATCTCCTCACCCAATTCGTGCTGCCGCTGGACCCGTTCGTTCATCACATTCGCAACTGGCTGGTTTCGGCAGTCAACGTGCTCTTGCTGTATCGGATTCTCCTGCGGCTAGTGACTCATCGCTTCGCGCGCGTCGCGGGAATTGCGTTCTTCGTGATCTCGAAGGTACACTTCACGACGATTGGCTACATCAACGTCTTTGACTCCATTGTCAGCCTGCTGCTGCTGCTCGCCACCGTGCTCTGCTTTCTCCGCTTCGCGGCTGAGCACCGGGCACGTGATTACGTGCTCGCGCTGGTCTGCTGCTTTCTGTCGATCTTTACCAAGGACTACGGCCTGGTCGTGGTCGCAGTCGTGGCAGCGCTGGTCGCCAGCCGATCACTAGCCCGGCGCGACTGGCGCTCCTGCTGGCGCTGGTGGGCGATTCGCCTCGCGCCCCTCCCGGTCATGGTGGCCCTGTACCTCGCCTTACGGCAAGCCATCGTCGGCTTGGTCCCGACGAACAATGCCGCCTACTCGCCACAACTGGCCCTCGACGTCTCGGCCTGGAAGGTCGCAATCTTCCTGGGTACCCTGGGTAACCTCTCGCTCGATCCAGGCACGACGGGCGGCAGCGGGCTAGGCGGCTGGACCGCCAGCCACCTGCTCGGCTCGAGCGTCTGGGCGACGGTTGGCGAGGCGCTACTGTTCGCGCCCCTCGTGGCCTTGCTCGCCACCACGCTGTGGGCGGGGCGGGGGGCGCGGTGGCGGCTGCTGCTGCCGTTGGTCTGGATCGCCGCCTACTTCGGCCCCACCCTCCTCACCCGCAACATCCAGATGTACTACCTCTACGAGGTGCTCGCCGGCGCCGCCGTGCTTCTCGCCCTCTGCCTCGACCAGGCCGACCGCCGCTTGCGCGCCGCGTGGGCCGCGGCGCTCCTCGTCATCGCGCTCAACGGCCTGGTCAGCAACTACACCTCGCTGTACACTTGGCAGTTCGTGGCCAACGCGGCCCAGCAGGTCCAGCAGCCCCTGCTCGTCGCCCATCACGGCGAGCCCCTCCAGTCCGTCACCTTCATCACCCGCTCCCGCTCGCTCTGGGAGCACGCGCTCAGCGCCGACGGCAAAGGGCCGATGGTACCAGAGCTGCTCCACCGGCCCGACCTCCAGGTGCGCTTCCTCGACTACGCGGACCTCCCGGCCCACGCCGCCGAGGCCGACGCCACCCACCTTTTCTTTGACATCGACAACGGCTTCGTGGCATACCAGCCAGGGCAATCGGCGCCGCCGCTGCTGCGCGCGATCGCGCCGACCGAGGTTGAGGCCGGGCGCACGTTCAATTTGCAGCCGGATGGAGAATCAGCGCTACAGGCAGTCGCGGAGCGCGCGACCCCCGGCACCAGCGTGGTGCTGGCCGGCCACCGGCTGGTGACCAGCTACGTGAACGCGGAGCGCCTCACGGCCCTCGTGCCGCCCGACCTGCTCCGCCAGCCGGGGCGCTATCCGGTTTACCTCGACAACGGCATCGACCAATCCAATCGTCTCGAGCTGGTAATTCAGGGCGAGGAGCAGGCCCCATTGGCAGCCGCGCCGCCCGCCATCGCCCCGGCCGTGCTGCCCTCCCCGGCGCCCACCTTGCTGGGATTGCGGCCCGCGGGGACGAAGGCCGGGCAGGGCTTCAACAACGAGCCATTCGGTCCGGCGATGCTGGTCATCGACTGCACGCGCGCCGAGCCGGGCGCCACCGTGATGTTCGGGGATGTCGCCGTGGGCGTGGTGGGGAACCCGGCCTGTCCGCTGTCCGTTCCGGTCGCCGCGGACCTGTACAGCCAGCCCGGCGCATACGAGGTCTATCTAGTGCGCGATGGTGAGGAATCGAATCGGCTCACCTTCGTCGTAGAGCAATGACGGGGGAGCGGATGCGAACGCCGGTACTGGCGCCGCCGCGCGCTGCCCCGTCACGCAACCCTGAGCGCGCGGGGGCCCTGGCCGCGACTCCACGGCTGCCCGCGATGGAGCTGTCTGGCCGCGCGTACCTGCTGCTCGTCGCGGCGGTTGTCCTCGCCTACGCCACGCTCTGGGCGGCGCACTTCCACTACGTGTACGGCTGGGTCATGGATGACTACGCCGTCGAGTGGACCAAGGGCCTGGCGACCATCCGCGATTGGCGCCACGCCTTTGACGAGTGGAACGCGCTACAGCTCTCGTTCTTCCTCATCACCTATCTGCCCCTCAAGCTCGGCATCAGTCTGCCGTCGTATCCGCTGCCGCTGTTCGGCGAGCAGACCGGGCACTTTCGGTTCCTGCTGCTGTACACGGTGTTCTTGCACGCCGTGCTGCTCGGCCTGTGGGCGTGGTTCGCGACGAAGCTGACGGGCGACCGGCTGGCCGCGCTCGTATCGCTGGCGCTGTTCGCCACCTCGCCCACGCTCACCCTCTGGTCGCCGCAGCCTGAATCGCGGCTCCTCGGCCTGCCGTTCGCGCTCGCGGGGCTGTGGCTGCTGTTTCGCATGAGCGCCCCCGCGGCCCCGGTCGGCGGGCGGCGGATCGCCCTCTACTTCCTCGCCGGATCGCTCTTGGGCCTGGCGCAGGCGATCCACTACACCGCGCTGTACCTGCTGGCCCCCGTCTGCCTGGTGTTCTGGCTCCTGCGGCTGGCCCACCACTGGCGCCGGCCCAGCGTGTGGCGGGAGGCGATCGTCTTCGGGCTGGGCGGCGTGTGGCTACACGTGGGGATCGAAGCCGTCAGCTACTTCCTGGTGGGACGGCCCTGGAGCGAGGGGCTGACGATGACCCTCGCCAAGCTCCGCACGATTCACACGTCGCCCTGGTCGACGCTGGGGAACCTGCGAATCCTCGCCGACGGCTTTGTGAGCCAGGTAGGCGTGCCGCTCCTCGTGGCGATCGCGCTCGGCTGGGCCGTCTACGTCTGGGGCGCCTGGCGTGTCGATGCGCCCCGGCGGGCCGAGCGGCTGGCAATCGGCGTCGGCGTCCCGCTCGGGCTGCTCTACCTCTGGTTGTCGGGCACGATGCCGTTTTTCCGGCAGACCTCGGGCTTGCAGCCGTTCCTCTTTCTCTTCGCGAGCGTGGGCATGGCCGCCGCGGCGCGGCGGCTGACGCGCCTGGGCGCGGGGCGGGCCGCCGTCGTGGCCGGGCTGCTCGCCATCGTCGGGATCGTGCCGTGGTCGCAGGCGGCCGGCGTGTTCCAGGCGGAGCAAGGGCTGGGCCGCGCGCTGGAGTGGGCCTATGCCAACAAGGGCGACCACCCTCTGCGGTGGCTGCCGATCGCGTGGTTCGGCGGCGACACGGAAGTCCTGCAGCGCCAAGAGCTTGAGCAAGCACCGCCCGACACGTGGCTCATCAGCTACTACCCCGTGCTCTTCGTGGACAACAATCCCAGCCTGCAGCCCTACCTGGCGCGCACGCCCGCCCTCGCCTCCTGGCCCTCGCTCTACGCGACGGACACCCTGCGCATGGAGCACCGTGGTTACGGGTACAATGACTGGCGTGCCGATCCGCTCCTGCGGGCCATCCGGGTGGTGGAGGTGGGTGCGTTACGTGAAACGATGCGCGCGACGACGCTCGAGGTGCAGTCGGTGACCGCGGATTCGCAGGCGTTCCCAAGCGCCGAGCCAGCGAACGTGTTCGACCACGACACGGGGCCTGATGGCGTCGCGGCGTGGATCTCGGCACCTACGCCAGGTCCGCATACCCTGACGATCGACCTGGCGCGCGCCGCGCCGCTCGGCGGCGTGGACGTCGTGCTGCCGCCCGTGGACCAAACCGGCAAGACCGAGTTCAAAGAGCAATCCGGCAGCCGCATCGCCACGCTGGAGATACAGGCGGCGGCGGGGGACGAGGCCTTCCAGACGATCTGGCTGGGCCGCGGGCTGGAGAACCAACCGGTGATCGCGGCGGCCTGGCCCACTCGCAGCGTCGATCGGCTGCGGCTGGTGGTCGACCAGGCGACCCTGCCCACGCAGCCTACCAACTGGACGTCCATCGAGGAGATCGAGTTTCCCGGCTATCAGGTGAGCGCGCCCCCACCCTCCCGGCCGCTCCCCCCGCTGGAGCTACAGGAGGTGCAACCCTCGGAGAAGGGGCTAGTGGTCGTCGCGCAGAACGTGACGCCCCAAACCGTCGTGCGGGTAGACGGCACCACGTTGCCGACGCGGCTGATCGGGAAAGACCGGCTTCTCGGGCGCCTCTCGCCGCGCCTCCTGCCGAACGGCAAGGATGTACAGGTGGCGCTCACGGACGGGCTGCGCGAGTCGAACGCGCTGAGCCTCGCCGTGCGTCGCCCGGCCCTAACCCGGCTGTATCCGTCTTCCACGCCCGCCGGGCGCGCGTTCGACCTACGGCCGGACGGCACCTCGGTCCTGACCGTGGACAGCGAGGGCGCGGGGCCGGAAACAACCGTGCTGTTCGACTCGGTCCCGCTACAGACAGCCTTCGCGTCCGAACGCTGGCTCCAAGCGGCCGTCCCGCCAGACCTCATCGCCCGTCCGGGTCGCCATACGGTCACGCTCCGCAACGTCCTGGGAGAGTCGGACCCTTTGGCGTTCGAGGTAACCGAGCCAGTCCCGCTCGAGCCGTTCGGGGGGCCGCCCGTCGAGGTGCCGCCCCTGTCCGGCCCCCTGCCGGGGCCACTCACGCTGGATGCCGTAATGCCGGCCAAGACGCGGGTCGGGCAGACCTTCAACCGCCAGCCGGACGGGCACGCGGCAATGGCGCTGGACGTCGAAAACGCCGTGCGCGGCACCGTCGTCGTCTTCGGCAACGTGCCCCTGGCGACGACTTATGGCAGCGACCACCTGTTGACGGCCATCGTGCCCGCCGAGCTGTACCGGACGCCGGGAAGCTACCCGATCTACCTCAAATACGGCGACAGCGAATCCAATCGTCTCGAGTTCGTGGTCGAGCCCTAGCTGGAGGACTGCATGTCGGCACCTGCCGTCGCGACGCCCCGCGCCGGCCCGCCTCCCGAGATCCGCGCAACCCGGGCGGCACGCGAGTGGTCGGGGCTGCTCAGCCTTGAGATCTCGCGCGGCGTTTACGTCGCGGCCTCGGCCGGCCTCATCCTCGGCTACCTGACGCTTTGGCTCACCCACTTTGCCGACGTCTACGGCTGGGTCAACGACGACTACTACCTGTACACCAAGGGCCTCCTAACGATTCAGAATTGGCAACAGGCGTTCCTCTATCAGTACAACGCGCTCCAGCCCTATTTCTTCCTGATCTCCTACCTGCCCCTGAAGACGGGCCTGTCGCTGCCGTCGTATCCGCTGCCGCTGCTCGGCGACCAGACCGGGCAGTTCCGCTTCCTGCTGCTGGTCACGGTGTTCCTGCACGCCGCGCTGCTCGCTGTCTGGGCCTGGTTCGCGGCGAAGGTCACGGGCAGTCGCCTGGCGGCGCTGCTCTCGACCCTCCTGTTCGTCACCTCGCCCACGCTCACTTTGTGGACGCCGCAGCCCGAGTCGCGGCTCCTCGGCCTGCCGTTCGCCCTGGTGGGGATTTGGCTGCTCCTGCGGACCGGCGACCTGCCCGGCCCTGCCGACTGGCGGCGGGCCGCGCGTTTCTGTCTCGCCGGCACGCTGTTTGGTCTGGCCGGCGGGATTCACTACACGGCCCTCTACCTGGTCGCCCCGCTGTCGGTCGTCTTCTGGGCGCTCTGGCTGTGGCCGCGCCGGGCGCAGCTCGCGGGCTGGCTGGCGGCCCTCAGCTTCGGGATCGGCGGGCTCTGGCAGCAGGGACTGATGGAGTTCCTGAGCGACGTGGTCATCGGCACACCGCCCGGTCGCGGACCGACCATGAGTTTGCAGGGGCTGCGCACCCTCCACACGTCGCCTTGGACGGTGCTTGGCAACCTGGCGGTGTGGGCGGAGGGATTCCGCAGCCAAATGGGCCTGTTGCTCCTGGCAGCAATCCTCGGCGGCTGGCTGGCGTACTGGCGCCACCGCCGCGAGCCCGGCGACCCGAGCGATCAGGCCCGCCGCGTCATCGCGCTGAGCATCCCCCTCGGCTTGCTGTACGTCTGGCTGTCGGGCAGTATGCCCTTCTTTCGCCAGGCGTCGGTGTTGCAGCCCTTCCTGTTCCTGTTTGCCGCTTACGGCGTCGTGGCCGCCGGGCGCCGCGTCGGGCGGGGGCCGGTCCCGCGGCTGGCCGCGACCGGCGTCTTGCTGGTGCTCGTCGGGGCCGTGCAGTGGGGCCAGGCTCAGGCGACGTTCCAGGGCCACCAGGGCGTGGGCCAGGCGCTGGACTGGGTTTACGCCCACAAGGGCGACCACGACCTCAAGTGGCTGCAGATCGCCTGGTTCGGCGGCACGACCGAGGTCGTCAGCGCGGCCGAGCTGAGCGCCCTGCCGCCGCGCACCTGGCTGATGAGCTACTTTCCCATGCTGTTCGTCGACAACAACCCGACGCTGCAGCCGTACCTCGCGGCCGCGCCGGTCGTAGGCTCCTGGCCGTCGCTGTTCGCTACCGACACGCTGCGCGCCGAGCACAAGGGCTACGGCTTCAACGATTGGCGGGCGGACCCGCTGCTGCGCGACGTGCGCGTCGTGGAGGCGGGCGCGATCCAGGCGCAGCTGCAAGGCGCCCCGTTGCAGGTCGCGTCCGTCGCCGCCGACTCGCGGGCCAGCGCCGGCACGGAACCGGGCAACGTGTTCGACCGCGACGGCGCGCCCGACCGGCAGACCGCCTGGGTCTCCGCCGACACGCCCCTGCCCCACACGCTCGACGTGACTTTCGCGGCGCCGGTGGAGCTAGACTCGGTGCAGGTCGTGCTCCCCACGAAGGACCTGGCGGCCAAAGACCAGTGGGCCAGCCGCATCGTGGACCTGGAGATCCAGGGCGCGGGCGCCGATGGAGCCTATCACCCCATCTGGGCGGGCCGCGGGCTCGACCGGCTGCCGGTGATCACTGCCATGTGGCAGCCGCGGCCGCTGCAGGCGTTGCGCTTCGTGGTGCAGGGCGAGACCTACCCGTCGCACCCCACCTCGCAGGCCATCATTGAGGAGATCGTTTTCCCGGGGCACACGGTCGAGGCGCCGCCCCTCACCCGCGCGCTGCCGGACCTCACATTGGCCGCGCTCCAGACGAACCCGGGCGGTCTCGTTATCTCGGGCGCGGGCTTTAGCCAGCACACTCTCCTGGTGTTCGACGGTGTGACCTATCCCACGCGCCCGTGGGCGAAGGACCAGCTTGTGGCGCGCGTGCCCCCGAGCCTGCTAGCGGCGGGGGGGACACACGAGGCTTACTTGCTGGACGGTGCGCGTCGTTCCGAGGTGCTGACCGGCCCGCCCACGCTCCTGCGCCTCGAGCCCGCGGACACGCCCGCCGATCGGGCGTTCAACCAGCAGCCTGATGGCAGCTCGGCGCTCGTGCTGGAAACAGAGGGCGCGACGCCGGGCGCGGCGGTCCTCTTCGACACGGTTACGCTGTCCACGGCCTACGCCAGCCAGAATCGCGTCACCGCCACCGTCCCGCGCGAGTTCCTCAGCCAGCCTGGCCGCCACGAGATCCGTTTGAGCACCGCACTGGGCACGTCGGAGCCGCTGACCTTCACGGTGACGGCCCCCGGGGCAACCGCCACGGCGTCCGGCCCGTCCGGCGATGAGGCGGCGGTTGCCGCGCGCGGCGCAGCGTCCAGCGCGGGCGCCGACGTGGGCGCGACGATGACCGCCGCGCCCGGCGACGCTTCGGAAGCGGCTCGCCCGGACGCAGCTCCGGCGGCGGCGCCAGGCCAGCCGGCCGCTCCGGCCGTCGCCGCCCCGCCGGTGTTGCACAAGCTCACCCCAGACCGCACGCGCGTCGCCCAAGCGTTCAACGCGCAACCGAATGGCGATTCCGCGCTCTCCGTGGACGTGGACAACGCCGTTCCTGGCACCGTGGTCCTCTTCGACGGCGCCCAGCTCGCGACCGTCTTGGGCAACGAGCATTGGTTGACGGCGACCGTGCCCCCGAGCTTCTACGGTCGACCGGGCCAATACGAGGTCTATCTGAAGAGCCCGACGGGCGAGTCAAATCGCCTGACCTTCGTCGTCGAGCCGTAGCCCATACCAAGCCAGGGTAGACAGCATGGAAGCCAGCATGAGTTCGCATCCCGTCTCGCTCGCGCCGGCGTCCGCGACCTCGACCCCAGCGGCGGTCACGCCGGCGCGCGCGCGCGCCGGCGCAGTGCTGGACGTGGATCGACGCGCCTACTGCTTGCTGGCCTGCGGCATCGTCGGGCTTTACCTCATCATGTGGCTCACCCACTTCCAGTACGTCTACGGGGCGCTCGTCGACGACTACTCGATCTGGTACGTCAAGGGCGTGAAGACGATCGAGGACTGGCGGAACGCCTTTGGCGCCTACGCGCCGGATCTGAATTTTGCGCAGGTCTACTTCTTTGTGGTCTCTTACCTCCCGCTGAAATCCGGCATTGGTCTGCCGTCGTACCCCCTGCCGATGCTCGGCGAGCAGACGGGACAGTTCCGCTTCTTCTTGCTGTACATGGTCGGCATCCATGCGGTAACGCTCGGCCTCTGGGCCTGGTTCGCCACGTACCTGACTGGCAGTCGGCTGGCGGCGCTCCTCTCGCTGTTCCTGTTCGCCACCTCGCCCACGCTCCTCCTCTGGAGCCCCGAGCCAGACTCGCGGATGATCGGCCTGCCGATCGTGTTGGTCGGGATGTGGCTCCTGCTGCGGGTCGCGCCGATCGTGGCGGCGCGCGGCTGGCCGGGCGTCGGCTACTTCTTCCTGGCCGGATCGGTGTTCGGCCTGGCGAACTGCGTCCATTGGGCGTCGCTCTACCTCTTCGCCCCCGTGGCGGCCGCGTTCTGGGGCGTCTGGCTCTGGCTGCGCTGGCGCCGGCTCGACTATTGGCACGGCGTAATCGGCTTCGGGCTCGGGTCCATCTGGCTCTTCCTGCTCATGGAAGTCATCAGCGACTTCGCGGCGCGAATTCCGTTCGACCAGGGCCCGCTCATGACGCTCCTGTGGATTCGCAACATCCACGTCTCGCCCTGGTCCCGGCTCGGCAACCTGGCCCTCTGGTCCGAATGGTTTCTGAGCCAGATGGGCCCCTTGCTCCTGCTCGCCATCGCCGCTGGCGGGGTCCTGTATTTCTGGAAGGTGCGCGAGGCCGGTGGCCCACCGCCCGTGAACCGCTGGATTGTCGGCTTGACCGTGGTCCTCGCCCTGGGCTACCTCGTGCTCGCGGGTACGATGCCGTTCTTCCGCCAGACCGGGGTGCTTCAACCCTTCCTGTTCCTGTTCGCCAGCCTCGCGATCGTCTACACCGCGCGGCGGCTGGCCCGGAGCACCGCCGTCCAGGGCGCCATCGTCATCGCGCTGGTGGTGGCCGTCGGCGCGATCCAGTGGGAGCAGGCGCAAGCCGTCTTTCAGGCCCACCAGAGCCTCGGCCAGGCGCTCGACTGGGCCTACACGCACAAGGGTGACCGGCCGCTTGCCTGGCTGCGCATTGCGTGGTTCGGCGGGACGACCGAGGTCGAGAACGCCGACGACCTCGCGCAGCTACCGGCCGGCACCTGGCTGCTGAGCTACTTTCCGTGGTACTTCGCCAGCAACAACCTCTCGCTGCGTCCGGCCTTCGAAGCGACGCGGCCCGTCGGCGCCTGGCCGTCCCTCTACGCGACCGACATGATCCGCGCCGAAACGAAGCCCTACGGCCACAACGACCTGCGGACCGATCCCCTCCTGCGCGACGTCCTGATTACTGACGTGGATACCCTCCGCGCCCAGCTACGCGGCCAGCCGCTCGCCGTTCAGTCCGTGACCGCGGACTCGGTCGCGATGCCCAGCGCCGAGCCGGCCAACGTGCTCGACCGCGACCGCTCGCCCGACGGCGTCACCGACTGGATCTCGGCACCCACCGGGATGCCGCACACGCTGGACATTCAGTTTGCGGCGCCGACCGAGATCGGCGCGCTGCGCGTCGTGCTGCCGGCCCTGGACAACACGCCCGGCAGCAACTACTCCTTTGCCAGTCGCATCAGCGCCATGCAGGTGCAGGCGGCGGACCCAGAGGGTACGTATCACACTGTCTGGGCCGGTCAGCATCTAGAAGGCGCCCCGGTGGTGAGCCCCACCTGGGCGGCGGCGCCGACCGCGGCGGTCCGGCTGGTGATCCAGAGCCAGGCCTACACGCAAGGGCCCGCCGACGCCGCCATGATCGAGGAGGTAGAGTTCCCCGGCTACGAGGTGACCGCGCCGCCGCTGACGCGCGCGTTCCCGGACCTCACGCTGCAGGACTTGCGGCTCACCGAGCAGGGGCTGGTCGTCGGGGCCGCCGGCCTCACGCCCCACACGGCATTGATAGTGAGCGGGCAGCGCCTGGCCATTCACACGGACACCGGCCTGCCGCTCGTCCGGCTGCCCGAGAGCCTGCGGACCGAGCCAGACAGCCTGGAAGCGTACCTGACTGACGATCTGCGCCGCTCGAACACGGTGCGCGTGACGGTGGCGCCGCCCACGCTGCGCGCGATCCAGCCAGCGGCGACCCCGGTCGACGTGGGATTTAACGTGCAACCCGACGGCAGCTCAGCTCTGACCATCGACAGCGCCAACGCTACGCCGGGCACGGTCGCGATGTGGGACACGATCATGTTGCCCACCGCGATCGGCCCGAACGGCGAGGTCACCGCCACGGTGCCCGGCGAGTTCCTGACCGCGCCCGGGCACCACGCCGTGCGCCTCAAGAACGCTCTGGGCGACTCGGAGCCGCTCGACTTCGCCGTCGAGCCAGCCGGGGAGGCCCCGTGAGCCTGGCTCAAGCTGTGCGCCGCGCGCCGCCCCAGCTCGACGATGCCCCGGGGCAAACCGCTACACCGCCGAGTCGGCTGCAGCTGTCGTCGCGCGGCTACTGGCTGCTGGTCAGTGCTGTCCTCGTCGCCTATCTCGCTCTATGGCTCACCCATTTCCAATACGTCTACGGCTTCGTTATGGACGACTACTATGACTATACAAAGGGGATCGAAACTGTCCAGGATTGGCGACAGGCCTTCCTGTTTCGTTACAATGCGCTGCAGCCGTACTTCTACCTGGTATCCTATCCGCCCTTAGCTCTCGGCGCCACCCTCCCTTCGTTTGACGTACCATTGCTCGAGGGCCAGGTCGGCGCGTTCCGCTTCTTGCAGCTCTACACCGTGTTCTTGCACGCCATCCTGCTGGCCGTTTGGGCTTGGTTCTTGTACGGGTTGACTCGCAACCGGCTCATCGGGTTCGTCGCTGTCCTTCTCTTCAGCGCCTCCCCCACGCTCCTTCTCTGGGCGCCGAAGCCGGATTCGCGCTTGCTCGGGCTGCCGTTCATTCTTGTCGGCCTCTGGGTGCTGCTCCGCGTGAACGCGCAGCGGGCGCGCGCGCGTCGCTGGACGATCGGACTGCTGTTCCTGGGCGGCTCGCTTCTCGGGCTTGGCGCTTCGATCCATTACACGTCCCTGTACCTCGTCGCCCCCGCGTGCCTCATCTTCGCCGCGGTCTGGATGTGGGGCAACTGGCGTCGCCGCGAGGCCTGGCTCGGCCTGGTCAGTCTGGCGTTGGGCGCCGCCTGGCTGCAGGTGCTCCTCGAAGGCGTGAGCCACTTCGTGCTGGGCCTGCCGTGGGAGCAGGGGCCAACCTTGAGCCTCTTCAACCTGCGCGAGGAGCACGCCTCGGTCTGGTCCATCCCCGGGGCCGCCGCGGTCTGGGGCCAGCTTTTCCTCGATCAGCTTGGGCCGCTCCTGCTGGCGGTCGTCGTCGTCGGCTGGATCGGCTATCTTCGTCGTAGCGGTGGTACGTCGGCGGCGGGCGCCAGAAGCCGACCGATCCTCGGCTGGACGGTGGCGCTCGGCCTCGCGTACCTGGGCCTTTCCGGCAGCGCCCCCTTCTTCCGGCAGACGTCGGTGCTGCAGCCCTTTTTGTATCTCTTTGCCGCTGCGGGAAGCGTGTGGCTAGCGGCTCACGTCCCGGGCCACCCGCGAGCGCGAGCCGGCGCGCTCATCGCGATCCTCGGGCTGATCTTGGTCGTCCCCACCGTTCAATCGCGGGCCGTGTTCCAGGGACACCAGGCGCTGGGCGAGGCGCTGGCGTGGGCCTACGCGCACAAGGGCGACCGGCCGCTGGCCTGGATCCCGATGGAGGAGTTCGATACGCTGGGCACGCCGGCGGCGCTCCAAGACATGGCTCCGAACACCTGGGTGATCGGCTATTTCCCCTGGGGGCTGGTCAGCGCGTATCCGTCGCTCGCGCGCTACTTGCAGGCCACGCCGCCGGTCGCCGCCTGGCCGACCCTCTACGCCACCGACGCGCTCTGGGCCGAGGCCAGGGGTTTCGGCCACAACGACCTGCGCGATGATCCCCTCCTGCGCGACGTCCGGATCGTCGAGGCAGGGCCGCTCGTGGCCGCGCTGAGGACGCCCCGCCTCGCGGTGCGCCAGGTGACTGCCGACAGCAGCAGCTCGCCGGCGTCCGAGCCCGTCAACGTCTTCGATCACGATGCCTCGCCCGACCGCGTGACCGGCTGGGCCTCGGCCCCGTCGGACTCGCCGCACTACCTCGACGTGCAGTTCGTTGACCCGGTCACCATCGGCGCGCTAGATGTGGTATTGCCGCCTGGGACCATTCCGGAAACGAGCTATTCGACAACACGGATCGACGCTCTGGACATTCAGACGGCGGTTGGGCAAGAGGGCTTTCGGACCGTCTGGCGCGGGCAGAGCCTTCAGAAATACCCGGTCATTGCGGCGCGGTGGGACCCAGGCCCGGCGACCTCGCTCAGGCTCCTCATTCACCGCGCCGCGCTGCCGACCGGACCTACCCGCCAGGCGGCGATCGAGGAAGTCATCTTTCCTGGCTATCAGGTCGCCGCTGCGCTGCCCAGCCGGCCCTTCCCAGATCTCGTGCTCACGGGCGTTCACTTGAGCGACAACGCCGTCGTCGCTTCGGGCGACAACCTCACGCCGCAAACGGTGCTTGTGCTCGACGGCACCCCGTTGCCCACGCGGATGGTCGGCCCCAACACCGTCCGGGCAGCCCTTCCCCCCGCCGACCCGTTGCCGCCGGGCACGCCGCGGCAGGTCTACCTCACCGACAACTTCCGCCGCTCGCAGGCGCTGGACGGACCGCCGGTCCTTACGCGCGTCGAGCCCGCCAGCACGCCCGTCGAGACGGTCTTCGCGCCCCAGGCCGATGGCACGTCCACGCTCCGCGTCGACGGCGAGCACCTCTGGCCCGGCACGACCGTCACCTTCGACTCGGTAGCGCTGGACACCACGTATCAGGGCCCGCAGACTCTTACGGCCACCTTGCCTGCTTCGTTTCTCGACAACACCGGCCATCACCGGATTACGTTGACTAACGTGCTCGGCGAGTCGGCGCCGTTTGACTTCGTGGTGACCGAGAAGACGACGGTCCCACCCGTCCTGCGGCAGTTGTCCCCCGCGAGTGTGCTCGCCGATACGCCGGTCCCGGGCCGACCGGACGGGAGCCTGGAGTTACAGGTGACCGCCGACGAGCTAACCCGCAGCACGACCGTCCTCTGGGATGGCGTCGGACTGCCCACCACGGCGCGCGACGACCGGACCATCGTCGCGCAGGTGCCCGCCCAGTTCCTTCTGGACCCGGGGCGCCATGCGGTAACGCTGCGGAACAGCCTCGGGGACTCCAATCCGATCGACTTCGTGGTGGCCCCGAAGACCACCAATCCGCCGCGGCTGATCGCGATCCAGCCGCCCTCGACCGAGGCGGGGGCCGCGTTCGGAGCGAAGCCCGACGGCAGCTCGACGCTGCGCGTGGAGGCGGCGGATCTAACACGTGACACGGTCGTGGTCTTCGACAACGTGACCCTGCAGACCGAGCAGCTAGCCGCCGGCACGCTCACCGCCAGCATCCCCAGGGACTTCTTGACCCTGGCTGGCGACCACACTATCACCCTTCGTAACGGTCAAGGCACGTCGAACGCCATCCAGTTCGCCGTGACGCCCAGGCCAGCTTACGCCCCAATCCTGGTGAGCTTGCAGCCGAGCGAGACGCAGATCGACACCCCGTTCAACCAGCAGCCGGATGGGACCTCGACGTTGATCCTGGCCGCGGAGCATGCAGTCCCCGGCACGACGGCGATGTTCGACAACATCGCGTTGCCGACGACCGTCGAGAGCGAGCGGGTCGTGCGGGCCAGCGTGCCCCAGGAGTTCCTCAGCGAGGTCGCCTCCCACCGCATCGTCCTGCGGAACGCCAACGGCGAGTCCGATCCGCTCGAGTTCGTCGTGGTGGCAAAGCCGGCGCAGCCGCCGGTGCTCAACGGGCTTCAGCCAGCCGACACGCCGGTCGACACGCCCTTCTCCGAACAGCCCGATGGCACCTCGCTCCTCACCCTGGACGTCGAGCACGCTGTCCCGGGCGCGGTCGTGCTCTTCGACGGCGTAACCCTCCCGACGACCGTCCAGACCGACACGGTAGTGACCGCGGCAGTGCCGCGCCAGTTCTTGGCCTACCCCGCCAGTCACCAAATCATCCTCCGTACCCCGGACGGCGAGTCCGCGGCGCTGCCGTTCACGGTGACGGACAACGCAGCCGCACCGCCGGTGCTCCGCGCCCTCGATCCCGCGGCGACCGCCGCCGACACGCCATTCGCCGTGCAGGCCGACGGTACGTCCGCCCTGCGAGTTGCGGCAGATGGCGCGACGCCCCAAACCGTGGTGCTGTGGGGTACCTCGGCGCTGCCCACCCAGTACCTCGACGAGCACACGCTGCTTGCGAGCGTGCCCCGCGAGTTCCTGGCGTACCCCAGCAGCCAGCCCATTAAGCTTCACAACAGCCACGGGGACTCGAACAGCCTCCCGTTCGCCATCGAGCCGTAGGCGCGCCAGCGTGAGGCTGTCTCTTGCCCACCGCCCCACCGTAGCGCCCGCGAGCGCCGAGTCGCTGCCCGCCCCTGCCGCGGTCCAGCAGCCGCCACTGCTCGACCTGTCGCCACGGGCGTATCTCCTTGTGGCGTCCGTGCTGCTGCTCGCCTACCTGCTGCTCTGGTTAACCCACTTTCAGTATGTCTACGGCCTTATCATGGACGACTTTCACGTGTACGATAAGGGCCTGGATACCATTCGTGACTGGCGAGGCGCGTTCGGCCATTACAACGCGCACCATCTGTACTCCTTCCTGATCTCGTACCTGCCGCTCGCTTTGGGGGCCAGCCTCCCGTCCTACACGGTGCCCTTCCTGGGCGAGCAGACGGGCCAATTCCGCTTTTTCCAGCTCTCCGCCGTCTGTCTGCACGTCGCCCTGCTGGGCGTCTGGGCCTGGTTCGCCACCGCTGTGGGCGTCAATCGGCTGGTAAGCTTCGTGGCGCTGCTGCTCCTCGCCACGTCTCCGACGTTCGTCCTCTGGACGCCCAAGCCCGACTCTCGCCTGCTGGGCCTGCCCTTCATGTTGCTCGCTCTTTGGCTGCTGCTGCGCGTGGACTGGCGCTCGCGGCGGGTCGACCGCCCCACCCTGGTCGCGCTGTTCGCGGCCGGCTCGCTGCTCGGCATGGCGGAGTCGATCCACTACACTGCCTTCTACCTGCTGGCGCCCGTATCGCTGGCGTTCACGGTGGGGTGGCTCTGGGGCCGCTGGCGGGTGCGCGGCGCCTGGCTCGGGCTCGCCGTGTTCGCCCTGGGCTGCGCCTGGCTACACGCGCTCTGGGAAGGGCTCAGCTACTTCGTGGTCGGTATCCCGTGGCAGCAGGGGCCGACGATGAGCGTCCTCTACTTCCGCAACGAGCACGGAACGACCTGGTCCTTCGTCGACACGGTGGCCGGTCGCGTCGAAACCTTCCTGTCTCAGCTCGGTCCACTCGAGCTTGCCCTTGTCGGGTTAGGCGGGGCGGGGTACCTGGTCGGCTGGCCTAGCGGCGGCCGCTTGGAGCCGCGAAAGCGGCTCATGGTCGGCGGCGCCATTCTCCTCGGGCTCCTGTACCTATCGGTTTCCGGCTCGCTTCCGTTCTTCCGCCAGACCTCGGTACTTCAGCCGTTCCTGTTCCTGTTCGCCGCGGTAGGCATGGTAGGTTTGGCGCGGCGCCTAGCCCGTCGCCCCGCCGGCCGGGCCACCCTCCTGGTCGGGCTGCTGGTTGTCGCCGGCGTCGTCCAGTGGCGGCAGGCCGCGGCGGTCTTCCAGGCCCATCAGGCGCTGGGCCACGCCCTGGCCTGGGCCTATGCCAACAAGGGCGAGCGTCCGCTGCGCTGGCTGCCCCTGGCGCCCACCGGGGCGGCAACCGAAGTAACGAGCGTCCGCGAGCTCGATGAGGCGCCCGCTAACACCTGGCTGCTCAGCTATTTCCCGTGGTTCTTCCTGGCGGCCCACCCATCCCTCCGCCCGGCTCTGGAGGCGACCGCGCCCGTGGCCGCGTGGCCATCGCTCTACGCCACGGACGCCGTGCAGGCCGAGGCGCAGCTCTTTGGCTTTACCGATTTCCGCGCCGACCGGCTGCTCGGCGAGGTACAGGTAATCGACGGCGCTGCCGTGCGCGACGCGCTTCGCGGCCCCGCGCTTACGGTGCGCCGCGTGGTCGCAGACTCGCAGGCGAGCGCCGCCACCGAGCCGGCGAACCTCTTCGACCGGGACGCTGCGGCCGATGGCGTGACCGCCTGGGTCTCCGCGGCCAGCCCTGCGCCCCACAGCGTCGAGGTGGAGTTCGCCACGCCGGTGCCGCTCGGCGCGGTAGAGGTCGTCTCGCCGCCGCGCGACTACGGCGGGCGGTCGGCGGTCGGGAGTCGGCTCGACGACCTGGAGATTCAGGTTGCCGACCCAAGCGGCGAGTACCGCTCCGTTTGGCGGGGAGCCCACCTGGAGAAGTACCCGGTCGTCGCCGCGTCGTGGCCGCCGCAAGCCGCCTCGGCCATCCGCCTCGTCGTCCGGGGGCAGCGGCTGCCGATGCAGTCCATACCGGATGCGGCGATCGAGGAGGTCGTCTTCCCCGGCTATACGGTGCAGGGCCCGCCCGCGACGCGCCCGGCACCGCCCCTGGAGCTGGACGACGTCAGCGCGACGCCCCAGGGGCTGCTCGTCTCCGGCGCGAACGTCACCCCCGAGACGGTCCTGGTCGTCGACGGCCGCCCGCTGCCATCGCGCCCGCAGGGCACGGCGCGGCTACTGGCCTTGGGGCCGGCGAGCCTGAGCGAGACCGATCGCCACGAGATGTATCTCACCGACGGGCCGCGGCGCTCGAACCTCGTGCGTTGGCCCTGGGCGCCCCCGACCCTCGACGCGCTCCAGCCCGCCAGCGCGCGCGTTGACACGCCGTTCAACGCCCAACCCGACGGCCGCTCGGTGCTAGAAGTCCACGGCGCCGACCTCACCCCGGGCACGACCGTCCTCTTCGACACGGTCACGCTGCCCACGCGCTACGTCGACGACAACGTCCTCACAGCCACCGTCCCGCGCGAGTTCCTCGCCTATTCGTCCCGGCACACCATTACGTTGCAGAACAGCCGCGGCACGTCGAACGCGCTCGTCTTCGAGATCGAGCCGTGACCGCCGTCGCGACGCCGGGCGCCGGCCTTCATGAGCACGCGCGCTCAGCACGGTCGGGAGGCGGCACGGACGCGCGGTCGAACGCCGCGCCGAGCCTCTCGCGCCCGGCCTACCTGCTCCTCACCGCGGCGCTCCTCGCGGCGTATGGAGTGGCCTGGCTCGCGCATTTCCAGTACGTCTACGGCATCAACATGGACGACTACACCGTCTATCTGAAAGCCGCCAAGACGGCGCAGGACTGGCACGCCGCGTTCACCTTCTTCTACAACGCCCTCCAGCCTTACTACCTGCTCATCTCCTACCTGCCGTTGAAGAGCGGCGCGGCCCTGCCGTCCTACGAAGTTCCCTTGCTCGGCGCGCAGACCGGCCCGTTTCGCTTCCTGCTGCTCTACACGCTGGTCTTGCACGCGCTGCTCCTGGCAACGTGGGCGTGGTTCGCCTCCCGCCTGACCGACAACCGCCTGGTCGCCTGGCTCTCGCTGCTGCTGTTCGCCTCCTCGCCAACGCTAATACTCTGGAGCCCGAAGCCCGACTCGCGCCTGCTGGGCTTGCCGTTCGCGCTCGTCGGCGCCTGGCTGCTCTTCCGGCCCAGCGCCAACAGTTCCGCACGACCCCGGACCAGGGCAGTTGCCCTCTTTCTGGCCGGCTCGTTGATGACCCTCGCCCAGGCCATCCACTACACGGCCCTTTATCTCGTCGTCCCGCTGTGTCTCATCTTCTGGGCCGTCAAGCTCTCGCGCGACAGACGCCAGCGGCGCAGCTGGCTCGGCCTGGCCTGCTTCGTGGGCGGAGCGGTTTGGCCCCAGGCGGCGCTGGAGGCAGTGAGCTATTTTCTGGTCGGCATCCCCATCGATCACGGGCCGACCAGCGCGCTCCTGCTCCTGCGGAACGAGCACGCCTCGGATTGGGCATGGCGCGACACGATCGCGATCTGGGCCACCTCCTTTGCCACGCAGATGGGCGTGCTGCTACTGTTCGCCATCGTCGTCGGCTGGCTCCAGTACGCGCGTGGCTTCCGGCGTGGCGCCGCGCCGGAAGCCACCCGCGACCTCGTGCTCGGCCTGTGCATCCCGATGGCGCTCGGCTACCTCGTCCTCTCCGGCGCGATGCCGTTCTTCCGGCAAACGTCGTTGCTGCAGCCGTTCCTCTTTCTGTTCGCCGCGGTCGGGATCGTCTGGCTAGCGACCCGCCTCACCCGGGCCACCCGCCTGCGTGGCGCCCTGGTCGTGGGCTTCCTTCTGCTCGTCGGGGCAGTGCCTTGGCGCCAGGCGCAAACGGTCTTCCAGGCGCAGCAGGCGCTCGGACGAGCGCTGGAGTGGGCTTACGCTAACAAGGGAGACCGCCAGCTGGAGTGGCTGCCCATCGGCGATTCCGCCGCCGCGACCGTCCTGACGGACCCGCGGCAGGTGCTCCCTGCCGACCCCCACACGTGGGTCGTGAGCTACTTCCCGTGGCAGTTCCTGGCGACCCACGGCGAGCTGCGCCCCGCTCTGGAAGCCACGCCGCCACTCGCCGCCTGGCCGTCGTTCTACGCCACCGACGCGCTGTGGGCAGAGGCCCGCGGCTTCGGCCATTACGATCTCCGCGCAGACCCGTTGCTCAGCGAGGTCCGCATCTACGACGCGGCCGCGCTGCTGCAGGCGAGGGACGGGGAGGAGGTGTCCGTCGCATCCGTCGCGGCGGACTCCACGGCCGCGGCCGAGACGGAGCCGGCAAACGTCTTCGACCAAGGCCGCTCGCCCGACGGCAACACTGCCTGGGTCTCGGACGACACGCCGCTCCCACACATCTTGGAGATTGCCCTCGCTCAACCCACGCCCCTAGGCGAGCTGGCCATCGTCCTGCCGTCGCGCGACCAGAGCGCCGGCGCTAGCCGCCCCTTCGCGAGCCGGATCGCCGCCCTCGACGTCCAGCTCGCCCAGGTACCGGGCCAATACCGCACCGTCTGGCGTGGCGAAGGCCTGGAAAATTATGCTAGCGTCCATCCCGTGTGGTCCCCCGCCACGGTCGTCGGCATCCGCCTGGTGGTGCGCGCCCAGACCTTTGCGACTGGCCCCACGTCCCAGGCTGCCATCGAGGAGGTCGTCTTCCCGGGGCATGCGAGCGCCGCGCCCAGGCCGCAGCGGCCCTTGCCTCCGCTCATCTTGCAGGCAATGCGGGTGGGTGCGCGCGGGCTGACCGTCTCCGGCACGGGGCTGACCGCGCGCACCACGATCGCCGTCGACGGCCAGCCGCTCCCCACGACGCTGCTGGACACCGGCGAGCTGCAGCTGCGCCCCCCCTACGGCGTCATGAACCCAGACGAGCCCCACCGCATCGCCCTGACCGACGGCCTGCGGCAGTCGAACGTGGCGCTCTGGCCGCCCCAGCCCGCGCTGCTCCGCGCGCTGCACCCGGACACTTTCCCGCTGGAGGCGCCGGCTGGCGCTGCCGACGATGGCCGTACCTTGCACGTCGATGCCGACAACGCCACCCCGACGACCGCGGTCATGTTCGACACGGTGACCCTGCCGACGACGTACCAGGACGAGCGAACGCTGACCGCGCACATCCCGGGACAGTTCCTTACACAGGCGGGGCAGCACACGATCCGCCTGCGGAACGCAGAGGGCGACTCCAACCCACTGACGCTAACGATCGCGGGCCCCGGGGGACTGCCGCCGGTGTTGGAGGCGCTCGAGCCGGCGCGGGCCACCGCGGGCGAGCTGTTCAACGCTCAGGCCGACGACACCGGGGCGCTCCGCGTGACAGGCGAGCATTTCACGCCGTCTACCGTCGTCGTGCTTAGCTCGGTCATGCTGGCAACGCGCTACGAGGACGAGCACACCCTGGTGGCGAGCGTGCCGCGGGAGTTTCTGGCGTACCCCGTACAGCATCTAGTGACCGTCCAGAACAGCAACGGGCAATCGGAGCCGCTGGAGCTTATAGTAGCACCCTAACGGGGTCGTCCAGATCGCTCCCTCGGTCAGGGGTTCCCGGGCGCTCGGGGACCGACGCGCGACCATCGCCGTGACTACCGGCGGCTCTCCCGACGCTATGGCTCGACCCTAAACTCCAGTCGGTTCGATTCGCGCCCATTGCCCCGCAAATAGACCTCGTGGCGCCCCGGCTTACCGTACAGATCGGCGGGGAGCGGTACCAGCTGGTGCCCAGTGCTACGGTCGACGACGCCGACTGCTACCTCATCGAATATTACGGCGGCGCCTACGTCTGCCACCGAATACTCAATCTCTAGTCGCGCGGGCCCAAACGGCTCGTTGCTGAACCCTTTCACCTGCACGGGTTCCCTTGGCTTCTACTGTCTTCAGCAACGTTTCGCTCGATGACGCGCTCCAGTCAAAGACCGCGAAGTAGCCCGGAAACACCACCTCCTGGATCAGTGCGTAGTCGACAGGCGCCCCGCCCGCCAAGCTTCGCCGTATAACTATGGCTCCGGCGCTCGCCATTACGGCTCGCCATTTGGCCTCAATGACCGTCTCGTCCCGAAGCTCATTCCTGGCCCAAACTTCCTGCCATCCCCCCTGTTCGAGCAGCCAGACTTCCATCGCGTCGATCCGCGGCGCATAGGCGTTCACGAGCTGTGACTGGAGTGCGTTCACCACCTGGACGTTGTCAAGCAAGTATGGCCGCGCAAACCTGAACTGGACGTAATGTGCTCCAGGCCTGTGCATCGACTGCCAAGCTGAGTACCCATTCTCGGTACCCATATCGTGGTCGAAGATATACTCCGGCTCCCAGGCTGCCCATTGGTCAATCATCGTGGAGTCTGCACCAACCGCTTCTACCTGCAGGGGCAGGAGCGAAGGCCGCTCGGCAGCGACTCCCACTACGGCGCGGTAACCGGGAAAATAAATCTCATCGAACTGGGCGCGGCGACTCACTTGGCCCTCAATCCTGCTCTCTCGCACCACAGCACGTATCCCACCTACCGCAATTTGATCCCACTGCGCATGCACGACGGGCGCGCGGCTCAGCCCAGCTCCAGTAAAGAGCTGAACCCACGACCCGTTTACCCATCCATAGATATCTATGGTGTCCGCTCTGATAGATTGTCGGCGGTTGGCGATTACCATCTGATCGAGATCATAAGGTTGGTCGAAGTGCAATTCAACCCAGTGGTCCCCACTCCCGTCTCCGGATATCCAATCAGTAATCCCGTCGTGTGAAATACCCCCGTCTAGCACACGAGTAGGGTCATGGATGCCGGCCGCGTTCTCCAACGATGAATCAGCGTCTACTGATACCACATGTATCAGTCGCTCTCGGTTCGGCAAATACGTGCAGTTCGGATGAAGGCAATCAAAGGCGTAAACGTTCGGTTCCATATCGAGCAACTGGGCAGGCCCTATTCCTACTCCGGTCCTGTCGAACACTGCTTGATCCACCACATTGCCTACAGGTGCCGCCATCACGCTGGGTCGTGGCACGCGCTCCAGTAGACGCCCTAAGTTTACGCGGCGCGCCAACACCTGACTTGTCGATACGCTGGCTGGCAACCACAATACGAGCAGCCACAGGAAGCACAATAGCGCATTGGGTATAGCGTAACCGAGCACGCGACCCAACCGAGGTCGACCGGCAGGGTGGCAGCTGAACCACTTCCAACAACGAGCAAGGATAGCATCAAATGCAACCGTTACACCGACTGCAGCCAGCAAGAACAACACGGGCTGGAGAATGGCTTGCGTACGATACGGCACGAATTTGACATAGAAAGACCCACTGACGCCCATCAGTAGCGCAAGCAACAGCACCAGCCTCATTGATGGGTTCACGAATGCAGAGTGGTGTCGGCCATTCGGTACTAGACACGCAATTGCAGCTAGCGAAACTACAATCAACGGCCACCCATCGTCGCCAGCGTAGGCAGTAAACCACTCGTGTGCTTTCTGAGCGTAGGTTAGTTGGCTACCGTAGAGTTGCGCGTTGGCCTGTGCCAGAACGGTAAAGTTCGTCAGAGTGTTGGGGATATGCAAGGCGGTCTGACCGACGATCTCCACTATAGCCTGCGGAGCGGCGAGACCTATTATAAATCCCCCCACCGCCTGAAGCATCTTGGTTGATAGTCCGCGATGAAACAGAGTAACTAGCCAGTACGCTATAGCAAACGGCACGATGAGATAGAGCGCAGTGTAGTGAACAAGGTAACTAGTCGTTAGCAAACAGCCTGCTGTGAAGGTCTGCAGTAGTAAAGACCGACGAGAACCGGCAGTACTGTACCGCAGCCCAGCCAGAATAGTCATGCCTGGCAGCGCAAAGAGCAGACCGATAATCCGCGATTCTGTCGTTGTAGCCCACGCGAGAAAGACTGGGCTAGACAACATCAACAGAAGCGCTAGTAACGTCGATAACATTCGATTCGTGACGCGGTATACAAACAACGCGTATAGTACGAGAATCACTGCATGCAGGAATATCGTATAGGCAATGAGACCTCGATATAGAGCAATCTGCTCCGGCTGAAAATTTGGAATAGCTACACCAGGAATAGCGAAATGCAGCTTGATGGGCAGATATGAGATGAGAAAGTAGTATGGTGCGTTGACGTGCCACTTAGTAAACGCAGTCTGCCACGCTTGGACCGTTTCATAGCCAATTCTAAAGCATGTATAGTAGTCGTCGCCAAAGTCGCCGTAGAAGTGCGGTAATTCATGGGCTATAATTGCCAGCCAGGCTCCTACGATGGCGAGCAGCAAATACCACCGTGCGGGCAGCATGACCTTGGCCGCCAAGCAGCGTACGGACCGTCGCAACTACTATCCCCCTCCGAAATCCGTACCCTGTGAGCGGGCAAACCATGATAGCTTAGCTCGTTTCGCTGAGGCCAGGTCCAATTCGCCGCCCGCAGAATGTTCGGGGCTGCCGCTCGCTGTATCAATCAGAGAGGCTGGAGCGGGCACCGGGCATGTGTCAGAGGTGACTGGCATGTCTATGCAAACGGGTGCCTCCTGGTAGCCAGCCCACTGGGCCTGTACTGGACTGCCGGCCGCTTGCCGCGCGGACACCGGATGCCTAACATTGTTGGGCCGCCCGGCGCGGGCGCGGCGTCGGCCCAGATTACCCGATGCGGACAAGGGAGAGCTGTGAGCGCAACGGACAGCCAGCCGCGAGTCTCCTTCGCCTCAGCGTACCTCGCGGAAGCAATAGAGATTATTCAGGCCTTTGACGCGGCCCAGATCGATGCCATGGCGGCGGGATTGGCCGCCGTGCGCGAGGCCGGTGGGCGCTTGTTCATCCTCGGTGTGGGCGGCGGCGCCGGGCACGCCGGCCACGCGGTCAACGACTTTCGCAAGATCTGCGGCTTCGAGGCCTACGCCCCGACCGACAACGTGTCCGAGCTGACCGCGCGCATCAACGACGACGGCTGGGACACGACCTTCGCCGCCTGGCTGCGCGGCAGCCGGCTCTCGGACAAAGATGCCCTGCTCGTCTTCTCCGTGGGTGGGGGCAATGCCGAGAAGAACGTCAGCGTGAACCTCGTGCGCGCCCTGGAGCATGCGCGCGCCGTGGGAGCGCGGATCTACGGGATTGTCGGCCGCGACGGCGGCTACACGGCGCAAGTGGCCGATGGCTGCGTGATCGTCCCGACCGTCAACCCATCCCACGTCACGCCGCACACCGAGGCCTTCCAGGCGGTCGTCTGGCACCTGCTCGTGTCCCACCCGGACCTCCAGGCCCACGCCACCAAGTGGGAGTCCGTGCGCTAAACCGCCAGCCAGGCGCCGCCGATCGGTCTGCCCGGGCGCCGCTGGCGGACAGGGCGCGCCGCGACGGCGCCCTCACGACGACTGACGCCCGCGAGCACGGCGTGTGCCGTCCCGAGCAGCACGCTCGGCGCTCGTCACGGTCCGCCGAGGGCCAGCACGTGGCTTCCCACGAGTCGAGCGGCCGGGCTAAAACGCGTTCGGCCCGCCGCCCACCACGGTCGGCCAGCTGCCGCAAGCGTCGACCACGGTCATCTGGACCGTCGTCGCCTGGCCAGCGACCGCCGGGCGTATCACAAAGCTCGTCTGCGTCCGCGCCGGCGCCAGCGGCACGCTGAAGTTCCCCGTGCGGCCGGTCTGGCCGCCGACGTCGATCAGCGCATTGCTAGTCGCGCCAAAGCGCAGGTTTTGGACCGCGTTCACGGAGCCGCCGGCCAACGTCTCCGCGCTAACGGTCACCACCAGCCGCCCGCCGCCGGGCGTGACCGAGACGTTCACCTGCGGCCGAGTCGGCGCGCAGACCGGCGGCGGTGTGGGCGTGGGCGTCGCGGGCGCTGCCGTCGCCGTCGGCGACGCGAAGGCGCTCGTCCCGCCGCCGACGAGCGTCGGCCAGTCGCCACAGCCGTCCACCACCGTCAGCGGGACAGTGACCGCCTGCCCCGCCGCGGCCTCCTGAACGCTGAACGTGACCTGCTGGGCCCCCGGCGGCGCGGGCATCATGAAGTTGCCGGTCGCCCCGCTCACCGTCCCCGCGTCGATGCGCGCGTTGGCTGCCGACCCGAAACGCAGCTCGCGGAGCGAGTTGGGCGGGCTGCCGGGCAGCGTCTGGGCCGTGACGGTCACTTGCAGCCTCCCGCCCCCAGCCGCCACGGTGGAGACCAGGACCGGCGGCCGGCGCGGCTGGCAGATCGGCGGTACGGGCGTCGCCGTCGGCGTCAGCGTGGGCGACGGTGTTGCGGTTAGCGTGACCGTCGGCATTGGCGTGACCGTCGGTGTTGGCGTGGCGGTGCCGTACACCAGGACCGACACGGGCGGCACGAGATGCCACGCCCAGGCGAGCCCGCCCGGGCTGCTGTCGCAGCGAGTGTTGCTTACCCGTAGCGCGTACGCTCCCGCACTCGGCGCAACAAAGTCGACGACCTCGTACGAGTTGTCGTGGCTCGCGGACGTCGCGACGGCGCCAGTCGGGCCGACCGCGCTCAGGTCGAGATCGGCGCCGGGCTGCGAGGGCCAACCCGACCAGCTCGGATCGGTGTTCCAGGCGATCACGCCCCGCAATCGCTGTCCGGCCTGCAACGTGACGCTGGCAACGTCGAGCGGCGACGGCGACCCGCAGTCATAGGGCTGCGCGCCCCAATCGCCGTCGATGTGCTGGACCACGTTGTCGGCCCGATCCGTAACGAGGCCGCCCACCCCGCCACGACTCGCCAACGTCGTGTCCCCCTGCAGCGGGTTCACGGCCGTCGCCATGAGAATCGCGCGGAGCGCCTCGGGCCATTGCGCCAAACTGCCGTCGCGCTGAAGGAGCAGCGCCGCGGTGCCGGCCACCATCGGCGTGGCAAAGCTTGCCCCCGTACTGGTATAGCCGGTCCAGGGCGCGGCTACCGCGAGCGAAGTGATGTTGGTGCCCGGCGCGGCGAGCTCCGGCTTGCGGCGGTCCCCGTGTACCGATAGGGGACCCAGGTAGCTGGAAGTGCCGTTCATGGCGTCGTCGGCCCACGCGGTCGTATTCCGGTCGTCAAAATCGCCGACGCTGATCACGTTGTACCCTAGACCCGGGCTGGTCACGTTGCCGTCGGAGAGCCCCAGATTGCCCGCCGACTTCACCACGAGCCGTCGCTGGTTGAAGGCCATGTCGTCGTAGAAGCGGTCGTCCGCCCCGGGGACGCGATTCGTATCGTTGCTATAGCTCAAACTGAACAGGTTCGCGCCCCAGTCGGCCGCGGCGCTCGCCCGGTCGTTCAGCTCCGAGCTCAGCCCGCTGCACGACCCGCCAACGCGCAAGGTCATCCCCGGCGCGATGCCCAGTAGCGAGGGGAGCGTGCTGCGCAGGATGCCCGCCACGGCCGTAGCGTGATCGCTGGGGGTGGAGCAGGCGTAGGTCGAGTCCTGGACGACGCCCGCGAGGTAGGGGTTGGCCGTGGCGACGCGGCCAACGGGCTCGATCTGGGCCACCTGCACGCCCGCGCCCGTCATGCCCCGGGCGTAGACGACGTCGGCGTGGATCGTCGACCTGTAAGTGGTGCCGTCTGGCTGGTTCACGCCCGCCAGGTACACGCGCTCCAGCTCGCCCCACGTCCGCATCTCGGCGAGAAGCGCGGGCGGCACGCTGACGTAGATCGCGGGCACGTCGCCGGCGGTCGTCCCCGGGCGCCCGGCCTGCTGCAAACGCGCCAGGACCGGCGCGAGGGCCTGCTGCACCGCCGGCCGCCGAGTCGCGGCGAGAGCGGCATCCGTGGCGGCCGTCCCCGCGGCCGCCGCCGCGCCGCGCGCCGGGGCGGCCCGCGTCGGACGGGCCCAGGGGGGCTCGCGCACCCAGAGCACTACCGGTAGCAATTCGTCCGGCCGAGCGGCCGCGAGGCGGGCCTCCAGCGCGGGCTCAAACGTGGGCCCTTGCGCCGCCCGCCGCGCCTGGTCGCTCGCCGCCAGCTGGCCCGTATCGAGTGGCTGAAGCGACGCGTCGAGCACCACCCCGTACACGACGCCCGTGGCGGTGTCGAGCACCTTGACCGCTCGGCCCACCGTGCCTAGCGCGGGGTAGGAGGCCTCCGCGACGCTGAGGGCGGTCAGCCGACTCGTCGGCGCACCGCTGCGCGCGGCCGCAATCCGGATCGCGGCCGCGCGCACGTCGTCGCCCTGCTGCGCCGCCACCAAGCGGTCGCCACCAAGCGCCACGCCCAGAAGGACCGCCAGGCCGACCACCGCAAGCGGTCGCCCGGCCACGCCCAAAGCTCTCATGGGCTCACCTCACCGGCGCGCTTCGTACGGCTGCGCCTCAGCAACGCACCGCTGCGCCTCCTCAAGTACGGGAAAAGGTGACGGTGACCAGTAACGGCTCGGCGCCGCTGGCCCCCGCCAGGGCGGCACGATACTAGCAGGGCGGGCAGGCGCGCGGCAAACCGGCGGCTCTAGTCGGCCGCCCGATGCGGGTGCACGGGCCGCCCGCAACCACCGGATCGTCGCGCGCCGACCGGCTGGGCGCGGCCGCGCTCTGATCGCCCTCGCCGACGCGGACCCATGGCGCACCACGGCCCGGGCGTTGTCCGGCTGCTGCGGGAAGCGCTGGCCAATTGGCATCCGGCGGACGAAGAGAGTACATTGTCCATGCAGTATCCATCACGGGACGGGGCTCCTCAGTCGACCGGCCGCGCGGCACCCGGATCGAGGCGGCGCGATTCCAGGGTTTGAGAGAGTAAATGAAAACGGCGTTGATCACGGGCATTACCGGCCAGGACGGCATGTACCTGGCCGAACATCTTTTAGCGCAAGGGTATCGCGTCTGCGGGCTACTCCGCGGTCAGAACAATCCCAAGCGCGAGCGCCTCGATTCGCTCCTTCCCGCGGTCGAGCTGATCGAGGGCGACCTGCTCGATCAGGGCTCGCTCATTAGCGCTGTTCAGCGGCTGCAGCCGGACGAGGTCTACAATCTGGCCGCCATCAGCTTCGTGCCTGTCTCCTGGAACCAGGCCGAGCTAACCGGCGAGATCACCGGACTGGGCGTCCTGCGCATGCTGGAGGCCATCCGCCTCGTGGAGGGCGTCACGGCGTCGAGCGGCGGGCCGCGTGCCGGGCGGATTCGCTTCTACCAGGCTTCGAGCAGCGAGATGTTCGGCAAGGTCCGCGAGACGCCCCAGAACGAACGGACGCCGTTCTACCCCCGCAGCCCCTACGGGGTGGCGAAGGTGTACGGCCACTACATCACGGTGAATTACCGCGAAAGCTACGGCATGCACGCCTCCAGCGGCATCCTCTTCAACCACGAATCGCCCCGCCGGGGCCTGGAGTTCGTCACGCGCAAGATCACGCACGCCGTGGCGCGCATCAAGCGCGGCGAGCAGCAGGAGCTGCTGCTCGGCAATCTCGACGCGCGGCGCGACTGGGGATTCGCGGGCGACTACGTGCGGGCGATGCACCTGATGCTCCAGCAGCCCGAAGCCGACGATTACGTCGTCGGGACGGGCGAGACCCACAGCGTGCAGGAGTTCGTCGACATCGCCTTCGGGCACGTGGGGCTGGATTGGCGGCAGCATGTGCGCTCCGACCCCCGCTTCATGCGGCCGGCCGAGGTGGACCAGCTGACCGCCGATGCGACGAAGGCGCAGCAAGTCCTCGGCTGGGTGCCCACGACCAGCTTCCGCCAGCTCGTCACGATGATGGTGGACGCCGACCTGGAGCGGCAGTCCGTGGTGGCCAGCGAGTAGCAGCGCGGCTGCGGCGCGGGCGCACGGCCCGCCGTTCGCCATAGCTCGTCGTGCCCCGCCGCAATCCCGCGCGGCGGGGCGCCCTCCGCCCCCGCGATTCCCCGGGGCTATAATGGTCGGGGCCTTGCGCTAGGCCACGAGCCTCACGCGCGTTCGCGTCCCACCGACGGCGCGGCCGCACTCCCCGGCGCTGCAAAGCAGACAAGTGCCCCTGGGAGCAGCATGGCGGGTCGCTATCGCGTTGCCGTGGACATCGGCGGCACCTTCTCCGACTTCGTGATCCTCGACGAGGCGAGCGGCGCCATCACGATCCTCAAGGTGCCCTCGACCCCCCGCGACCCGTCCCTCGCCGTGCTTGACGGCGTGGCGCGGCTCGCCGCCCGCGGCGTGGCCCCGGCCGACGTGCAGTTCTTCTCGCACGGCACGACGGTCGCCACGAATACGCTGCTCGAGGAGAAAGGGGCCAAGACCGGCCTGCTGATCACCGAGGGCTTCCGCGGCGTCTACGAGGTGCAGGACCAGACGCGCGGCTACGGGCCGGCCACCTACGATCTCTTCTTCCAGCGCCCCGCGCTGCTCGCCCCGCCGCGCTACACGGCAGAGATCCCGGAGCGCGTGGACTACCAGGGCCACGTCCTGCGCCCGCTCGACGAGGCCGCGGCGGCCGCCAGCGTGCGGCGGCTGCGCGACCAGGGAATCGAGTCGATCGCCGTCTGCCTGCTGTTCTCGTTCATGCACCCCGAGCACGAGCGGCGGCTGGCAGCGCTCATCCGCCAGGAGCATCCCACCTGCGCCGTTTCCCTCTCCGCCGACATCCTGCCGCAAATCCGGGAGTACTATCGCCTGTCCACCACCGTCATCAACGCCTACGTCGCGCCCCGGCTCGCGCAGTACCTGGCCAGCATGGAGGCGCGCCTGCGCGAGAGCGGCATCGCCACCCGCCAGCTCTTCGTGATGCAGTCCAACGGCGGCGTGACCACCTTCGGCAGCGCGGCCGAGCGCGCCGTGACGACGATCCTCTCCGGCCCCGCCGCAGGCGTGATCGCGGGCGCGGCGCTGGCGGCGGCCGCCGGCTTCGACAAGGTCGTCACCTTCGACATGGGCGGCACCAGCGCCGACATCGCCCTCGTCGAGCGCGGCGCGGCCGCCGAGACCACCCGCGGCCAGATCGGCGGCCGCGACATCGCGGTCCCGATGCTGGACATCAACACCATCAGCGCGGGGGGCGGCACGCTCGCCTGGGTCGACCCGGTTGGCGTGCTCCAGGTCGGGCCGCAGAGCGCCGGCGCCGATCCCGGCCCCGTCTGCTACGGCAAGGGCGGCACGCAGCCAACGGTGACCGACGCCAACGTCGCGCTGGGCTATCTAAACCCGGATTACTTCCTGGGCGGCGAAGTGCCCCTGGACCGCTCAGCCGCCGAGCGCGCAATCGCCGAGCGCATCGCGGCGCCGCTCGGCCTGGACCCATTGCGTGCCGCCAGCGGCATCGTCGAGATCATCAACGTCCACATGGAGCAGGGGATCAAGGCCGTCTCCTCCGAGCGCGGCCACGACCTGCGCGAGTTCGCCCTCGTCGCGTTCGGCGGCGCGGGCGCGGTCCACGCGGGCCGCCTCGCCGCCGATCTCGACATCCCGCGCGTGATCGTGCCCGAGCATCCGGGCGTCACCTCGGCGCTCGGCTTGCTGATGTCCGACGTGAAGCACGATTACGTCCGCTCCCGCTTGCGGCCGCTGGCCGACACCCCACCCGCCGATGCGAACCAGGTGCTTGGCGAGCTAGCCGAGCGCGCTCGCGCCGACCTGCGCGCCGAGGGCTTCGCCGACGAGCAGGTGGTCCTGCAGTACCTGCTCGACCTACGCTATTCGGGGCAGGGCTACGAGCTGAGCGTGGCTGCCCCCGCGTACCCGCTGGACGTCGCCGCGCTGGCCGAGGTGCGGCGGCGCTTCGACGCGCTGCACGAGCGGCTGCACGGTCACCAGGCGCCGGAAGAGCCGGTCGAGGTCGTGAATTACCGCGTGGTCGCCTTCGCCCGCGTCCCACAGGCGCAGCTCCGGCGCCAGCCCCCGGCCACCGGCGAGGTGGCGGCGGCGCGCAAAGGTGAGCGGCTGGCTACCTTCGCCGAGCTGCCGGCGTCCGTGCTGTGCCCGGTATACGACCGCCGGCTCCTCGGGCCGGGCCACGTCGTGGTCGGGCCGGCGATCATCGAGCAGGTCGATTCGACCATCGTCGTATACCCCGGGCAGGAGGCCGTCGTTGACGATTACCGCAACGTCATCATTCACGTGGCCCCCGCCACCTGAACGCCCGGCCGACGAGCGCGCGGCCGGCGCCGCCGTCGATCCGGTAACGCTCCAGGTGGTCGCGGCCAGCGTGTCGGGCATCGTGCGCGAGATGCAGAACTCGCTCTTCCGCACGGGCTTCTCTACGATCATCCGCGAGTCGCACGACGCGAGCTGCGCTATTCTGGACGCCGCCGGGCGGCTGGTCGGCCAGCACGTCGTGCTGCCCGGCCACATGGGCGCCTTCCCGGCCTGCATCGAGGGGCTGCTCGCCGCCTACCGGCCCGCCGAGATGGCCGAGGGTGACGCCTACATCATGAACCACCCCTACCTCGGAGGCAGCGCGCACTCGCCCGACATGGCGGTCGTCACGCCGATCTTCGCGGGCAGCGCGCTCGTCGGCTTCTGCGCCAACATGGCCCACAAGAGCGATCTCGGCGCGATGGTGCCCGGCGGCGGCGCGGGCCAGGTCCGCGAGGTGTTCCAGGAGGGCACGCTGATACCCCCCGTGCGCTACCTGCACCGGGGCGAGGTGGACCCCGCCGTCGAGGCCATCCTGGCCGCGAACAGTCGCACGCCCGAGCTGGTCCTGGGCGACGTGCGCGGCCAGGTAGGCGCCAACCGGCTGGGCGAGCAGCGTGTTGCCGCGCTCGTCGCCCGCTACGGCCAGGCGACCGTGCTGGATGCCTTCCTGGGCCTGTTCGACAAGACCGAGGCGCGGGTGCGGGATCGCTTGCGGGACTGGCCGGATGGCGCGTATCGTGGCGAGTCCTATCTCGACCACGACGGCATCACCCTCGACGAGCCGGTCCCCATCCGCGTCACGGTCCACAAGCGCGGCGATCGCATCCTCTTCGACTTTAGCGAATCGGCCGCGCAGCGCCCCGGCCCGGTGAACATTCGCCCGCCGCTGGTCCGCGCCTGCTGCTACTACGCCCTGGTCGCGATGGTAGACCCCCGGCTGCCTAACAACTACGGGCTGGCTCGCGTCGTGGAGACCCGCTTCGCCGAGCGCAGCCTGCTCAACCCGGCCTTCCCCGCGCCCGTCGGCGTCTACTCCTACACGCTGTCCCAGGCGACCGAGGCGGTCCTGCAGGCGCTTGGGCAGCTCGCGCCGGCCTACTCCATCGCCATGAGCGGGCCGGGCGGAGCGCTCACCATGGCGCACCACGAGGTGCGCACCGGACGCGCCTACGTCCAATACGAGCTGTTCGGCAGCGGCATGGGCGCGACCGCCCGCCGCGACGGCGCCTCCGGCGTCCACAACCACGCCCAGAACTGCGCCATCACGCCCGTAGAGATCGTGGAGAGCGAGTTTCCGGTCCGCCTGCGCCGCTTCGAGCTGCGGCGCGACTCGGGCGGCCCGGGGCGCCAGCGGGGTGGCCTCGGCATCTGCCGCGAGTACGAGATTCTGGCGCCGACCCGCTGCTCGTTCCGCGGCGACAAGCACGTGGTCGAGCCCTTGGGCGCGGCCGGCGGGCACGCCGGCGCCCGCGGCGCCCACTGGGTAAACCCCGACACGCCGCGCGCCGTGCAGCTGGCCTCGCGCCGCGGCGACTACCCGCTCGCCCCCGGCGACGTGATCCGCTTCGACACGGCGGGAGGCGGCGGGTACGGCCCGCCGGGCGAGCGCGACCCGGCGCGCGTGGTGGCGGACGTCCTCGACGGCTACGTCTCGCCAGCCCGCGCGATCGCCGACTACGGTCTTCCCTCGGACGCGCTACCGGCCGAGCCGCCGCCCGTCGGCGAGCCGCAGGGCGCGCCCGCCCGCCAGGCGCCCTGACCGCGCCAGCGCGCCTCAGCCCACGTGCGTTCCCGTTCGGCACACAGGGACCACACGTCACCCAGCTCACGCCAAACCCGCACGGCAGCTTCCTGCCGGCACACGCGCGTCATGACGGAGGGCGATTCGGATGACCACCCCGTCCCGCGAGCTTGCCACCTTCCCGAACCCGCATCCACAGCGTGCTTATGAGATCGAGATCGTCTGCCCGGAGTTCACGTCGCTCTGTCCCATCACCGGGCAGCCCGATTTCGGCACCATCCGCATCACCTACACGCCCGGTCCCCGCTGCCTGGAGCTGAAGTCGCTGAAGCTCTACATCTGGTCCTATCGTCAGGAGGGCGCGTTTTACGAGGACGTCGTGAACCGCATTCTGGACGACCTCGTGGCCGCCTGCGACCCGCGCGAGATGACCGTCGTCGGCCAGTTCAACGTCCGCGGCGGCATCACGACCAATGTGACCGCTCGCCACTGCGCGCCCGTGTAACGCCGGGGCCGCGGCTGCGTTTAGATAGGCAGGGGAGCGTGCGCCGCGGTCGTGCTGCGCCGGTCCACTCTGCCCAGCGAGAGAGGGGGGTTTGATGCGACGTCTCTTGGCGGCCCTAGTGCTGGCCGGGCTAATGGCCAGCAGCGCGGGCGTCGTGGCGCAGGCCAGCGGCCTCGACGACACGCGGCCTGCCCCTGGCGCGGTGCTCACACCGGATCAGATCGGCATCACGCAGCCCGGACAAGGCTTCTTCCCGTTCTTCGTGGGCGCCGGCGGCCAGAACGGCTCGAACCTCGGCGGGATCGGCCTAGGCGGCGTCGCGCCCACCACGCTAGGGACCAGCGCGCTGTTTAGCGGGTTCGGCGGCTGCGGCGTTTTTAGCATCGCCTTCTGCCCGTTCTTTAGCGCCCAGCCCTTCAGCCAGACGTTCCTGCTGGCCAACGGCGGCAGCCTGGGGCTAGGCAGCCCCTTGCAGAGCCTCGGGCTCGGCAGCCTCGGCTTTGGCGGGCTGGGCTTCGGCCTCTTCGGCCCCGGCCTGATCGGCTTCGGCGGCCTGACCTGCACGCCGCAGGGCGCCTTCCTCGTCTGCCGCTAATCGCCCACGCGGGCGGCCCAGGACGGGCCTCCGGCCAGCCGTAGGCTCGTCCTCGCCTCGCTCCAGCCCTTCCCGATGCTGGCTCGCCCTCGACGCGCCAGCATGCTATAGTGGCGGCAGCGCGAACGCCGCACGAACCTTCGAACTTGTTGAGCCGGCGGCAATAGCCAGGGCCCGTCAGGCTTTGAGGGCTTGACGGGCCTTCGTCGTGTGAAAGGATTCGCTATGCGCCACTTGCTTCTGGGTGGAGCGCTCTTGGCAGGTCTGCTGCTCGCGCCCTTGGCCCCCGCGGCCTACGCGCAGTACACCGGCTATGGCGGCAGCGGCTACGGCCCCGGAGGCCTCTCGTACACCTACTCGGGCGCCGGCCTCCCCTATGGCAGCACGCCGAATGGGACTTACACGCCGGTCCTGCCCTACAGCGGCGGCTTCTCCTATGGCAGCACGCCCTACGGCTACGCCGGCACCTACGGCTACGGCGGCTACGGCGTCTCGCCCTACGCCGCCTACGGACTGGGCGGCTATGGCGGCTACAGTCCATATGGGATGTACGGCGGCCTCTACGGCGGTACGCCATATGGGTATGCCGGCGCACCATACGGCTACGGCGGTTATAATCCGATGGCTTATGGCTATGCCGGCTACGGCGGCTACCCGGGCTACGCCGGCTACCCGGGCTATCCGGGGTACGGTGTGGGCGTCCCCGTCGGCCCCTACGGCTATTAGGCCCGGCGGACAGCCGGTACTATGAGTGCCGAAACCGACAGAGCCGCAGTACACTTCTGGTAAGCGACGGCCGGCCGTCAGGCCCCTCGGCGGCGACCTGGCGTCGCGCTGCCGACTGAGCGAGGAGGGCCGCGCCGGCGTGAACGTGCCGACCGCGCCCACGGAGAGGAGTGGCTATGTACGTAGTCCGACGCGAGGGTGAATCGTTTGACCAGCTCTGGCGGCGCTTCAAGCAAGGCGCCGAGCGGGGCGGCTTGCTCCGCGACATGAAGCGGAAGCGATACTACCTGTCGAAGGGACAGGCGCGACGCTTGAAGACCAAGCTCGCCCAGGCCCGCCTCCGCCGACGCCAGCGCCGCGATCGCTCGCGCGAGAGCGGTGGCCGCGCCGGCGCACGCGGCTAAGGGTTCACCCGCCGCCACGTGCTCGCCCCAGCGTCGGGTCATTACCCGCCCCACCCCATCCTCGCACGTCGAGGTCTGGGTGTGTCCGGGCTGGGCCTCGCGGAGGGGCGGACCGCCCACGGTCAGGCCTTTCGCTACAACTGGCCGGGCATACGGGACAGCCCCGGCCGCGACGACGAACCGGCGCGGCGCGCGCCGACTGGCCGGACCGGGTGCTTGGCGGCGGCGACCGCGCGGCGCGGCGGTGCCCGGCGCTTAGTAGATGCGCTTACGCAGCTCTTCGGGCCGCAGGAGCACGATGCGCTGGCGATCGAGCTGGATCAGCCGGTGATCGCGCATCCACCCCAGGTGCTTGTTCACGCTCTCGCGCGTCGCACCCACCATGGCCGCCAGGTCTTGCTGCGTCAGCTTCAGGTCGATCTCCACGCCGACGTCGGTCTTCTTCCCGTGGCGATCGGCCAGGTCGAGCAGGCGTTTCGCCAGCCGGCCCGGCACGTCCAGGAAGATCGCGTCCTCGATCAGCTCGTCGGTCGCGCGCAGGCGGCGGCTCAGCACGCCGAATAGCGCGATCGCCGTCTCGGGGTTGCGCGCGACGAACTCCAGGAAGTCGTCGCGGTGCAGCAGCAAGACCTCGGCGTTCTGCACGGCGACGACGGTGGCCGAGCGGGGCAGGCCGTCGAACAGCGCCAGCTCGCCGAAGACGTCGCTTGCCTCGAGCACCGCGAGCACGGCTTCCTCGCCGGATTCCGACGGCAGCACGACCTTCACCTGGCCGCTCGTGAGAATGTAGAGGCCGGTCCCGGGGTCGCCCTTGTGAAAGATCGTCTCGCCCCGATGGTAGGTGCGGCGTCGCACTAGCTGGGCGAGTTGCTCGATCCGCTCCGGCGCCAGCTCAGCGAACAGCGCCACCTGCCGCAGCAGTCGCTCCTGCATCGTTCCTCCTGACGCCGGGGCCGCACGCGCCGCCCGCTCCCCCTGTCACGCATTGTAACGAATACGGGCGGCCAACCGGCGCCGGAACGCCCCGAATCGTAAGCTTTTCTTCACGCGACCGGGTTAGGCGCCGGCCGGCACGGCCTCCCCAACCGCCGCCACCACCGCGTCGCCCATCGCGGAGGTACTGGTCACCGCCTCGCCCGGCCGCGCCAGATCCGCCGTGCGGTAGCCCTCGGCGATCACCCGGGCCACCGCGCCCTCGATGGCCGCGGCCTCGGTCGGCAGCGCGAGCGAGTGCCGTAGCATCAACGCGCCGCTCAGGATGCTGCCCAGCGGGTTCGCGATGCCACGGCCCGCGATGTCCGGCGCCGAGCCGTGGATTGGCTCGTACACGCCGAGGCGGCCATCCCCGAGGCTAGCCGACGGCATCACCCCCAGCGAGCCGGCCAGCGCCGCCGCCTCGTCCGTCAGGATGTCGCCGAACAGGTTCTCCATCACCAGCACGTCGAAGTCGCGCGGCCGCCGCAGCAGGTGCATCGCGCAGGAGTCGACAAGCGCGTGCTCCGTCTCCACATCGGGGTTCTCGGCCGCCATGCGCTGGGCGATCCGGCGCCAGAGCTGCGACGTGGCCATGACGTTCGCCTTGTCCACCGACGTGAGCTTACGGCGCCGCTGCCGCGCGAGGTCGTAGCCCACGCGCAGCACCCGCTCGATCTCACTCCCCCGGTAGGTACAGGTGTCCACCGCGCGCGGGCCGTCGCTCGCCTCCCACTGCTTCTTCGGCTTGCCGAAGTACAGGCCGCCCGTCAGCTCGCGCACCACGACGAAGTCCACGCCCTCTAACAGGTCGGCGCGCAGCGGCGACGCGGCAGCCAGCTCCGGGTACACGTGAACCGGCCGCAAGTTGGCATACACTTTCAGCGCCTTCCGCAGGCCCAGCAGCCCCTGCTCGGGCCGCACGCTCGCGCTTGGGTCGTCCCACTTCGGGCCGCCGACCGCGCCCAGCAGCACCGCATCTGCCCGGCGGCAGCGCGCGAGCGTCTCGGGCCGCAGGGCGACGCCGTGCCGGTCGATGCAGATGCCGCCGAACAGGTCTTCCTGAAACTCGAACTGGTGCCTGAACCGCCGCCCCACGGCTTGCAGCACCTTGATCGTCTCGCCAGTCACCTCCGGTCCGATACCGTCGCCGGGAAGCACTACGATGCGGTACATCGTTCCCCTCGCTGCGCGGACTGCCGAGCGCACAAAACGGGCTGGCCGCCGGGGCGCCGGCCGCCAGCCCGCCGCGCTGGGCGCAAAGCGGTTCTCGTTCCTCGGGTCGCGCCCCCGCGACCGCTCGGCGGTTAGACGGTCGCTTCCGCCAGCGCCGGCCGCTGGCCGTTGCCGACGGCCTCGGGCGCCGCGGCGACCGCCCGGTTCAGCGCGCTCATGTAGGCGCTGGCCGACGCCACGACGATGTCCGTGTCCGCGCCGCGCCCGTGGTAGGTCCGGCCGTCGACGTGGATGCGCAGCGTCACCTCCGCCAGCGAGTCCATGCCGCTCGTCACCGAGTGAACCGAGTACACCTCGAGCCGGTTCGGCACGCCGACGATCGCGTCGATCGCCTTGAACACGGCGTCCACCGGACCGGTGCCCGTGTGCGACGCCGTCTGCACCGCGCCGCTCGGCAGGCGAATTTGCACCGTGGCCGTCGGGATGAGCGGCTCGCCGCAGGAGACCTGCATCAGCTCGACGTGGTAGGTTTCGGTCGCCTGCCGTAGCTCGTCGGCCATGATCGCTTCCAGGTCGCGGTCGGCGACCTCCTTCTTCTTGTCGGCAATCTCCTTGAAGCGAGCGAATGCTCGATTCAGCTCCTCCGGCGCCAGCGAGTAGCCTAGCTCCTCCAGCCGCACGCGCAGCGCGTGCCGTCCCGAATGCTTGCCGAGCACCAGGTTGCTTGCCGAGAGCCCGATCTGTTCCGCGCGCATGATCTCGTACGTCGAGCGGTCCTTCAGCATGCCGTCCTGGTGGATGCCCGACTCGTGCGCGAAAGCGTTCGAGCCGACGACGGCCTTGTTCGGCTGCACCGGGATGCCGGTGAGCGTGCTCACCATGCGGCTCGTCTTGAGGATCTGGCTCGTGTCGATGTTCGTCGTCAGCCCGTACACGTCCTGGCGCGTGTTCAGCGCCATCACGACCTCTTCGAGCGACGCGTTGCCGGCGCGCTCGCCGATGCCGTTGATCGTACACTCCACCTGCCGGGCGCCGGCCCGCACGGCCGCCAGCGAGTTCGCCACCGCCATGCCCAGGTCGTTGTGGCAGTGGACGGAGATCACCGCGCGGTCGATGTTCGGGATGTGCTCCAGCATGCCGCGGATCAGGCTGTAAAACTCGTCCGGCGTCGTGTAGCCCACCGTATCCGGGATGTTCAGCGTTGTCGCGCCCGCGTTGATGACCGCTTCCAGCACCTTGTACAGGTACTCGCGGTCCGAGCGCGTGGCGTCCATCGGCGAGAACTCCACATCCGAGCAGTAGCTCTTCGCCCGCTTCACCATCAGCACGGCTTCGTCGAGCGCCCGCTCGCGGGACATGCGGAACTGGCGGCTGAGATGGATGTCCGACGTCGAGATGAACGTGTGGATGCGCGGCCGCTCGGCCTCCTTCACGGCCTCCCAGCAGCGGTCGACGTCCTCGGGCTTGGCGCGCGCCAGCCCCGCGATCACCGGCCCTCGGACCTCGCGCGCGATGCGCCGCACCGCCTCGAAGTCGTCAGGCGATGAGATGGGGAACCCGGCCTCGATGACGTCCACGCCCAGCCGCGCGAGCTGCTGCGCGATCTCCATCTTCTCGTCGGCGTTCAGCGAGGCCCCCGGCGACTGCTCGCCATCGCGCAAAGTCGTATCGAAGATCACTACGCGGTCCATCTGATCCTCCCTGCCGCGCTGCGCTGCGCGGGCCGCTCGCGGGACGCTTGGCGCCGCCGCCCGTCCCCGCTCTCCGCCGCCCCCGGCCGGTCGCCCTCGACCGCCCGCTACCTCGTCAACCACACTCTACTGCTTCCGGCACCAAGGCGCGCCTACTTCTTCTTGATGAACGGCATCATGGCGCGTAGCTCCGCGCCGACCTTCTCGATCGGGTGCTCCGCCTCCAGCCGTCGCGTCGCCAGGAAGTTCGGGCGTCCCGCCTGATTCTCCAGGATCCAGGTGCGCGCGAACTCACCGTTCTGAATGGCGCGCAGCCGCTCGCGCATCCGCTCCTTCACGCCCTCGTCGATGATCATCGGGCCGGCGTAGTAGTCGCCGAACTCGGCCGTGTCGCTCACCGAGTAGCGCATCCGCGCCAGGCCACCCTCGTAGATCAGGTCGATGATCAGCTTCAGCTCGTGGCAGACCTCGAAGTACGCCGACTCCGGCTGGTAGCCCGCCTCGGTCAGCACCTCGAATCCCGCCTTGATCAGCGCGCTCACGCCGCCGCAGAGCACCGTCTGCTCGCCGAACAGGTCCGTCTCGGTCTCTTCCTTGAACGTCGTCTCCAGCACGCCCGCCCGCGTGCCGCCGATGCCCTTCGCGTAGGCCAGCGCGATGTCGTGCGCGCGGCCCGTGTAGTCTTGGTAGACTGCGACGAGCATCGGCACACCCTGTCCCTCGACGAACACCTCGCGCTCGCGGTGGCCGGGCGCCTTGGGCGCCACCATCGTCACGTCCACGTCGGCCGGCGGCACGATCTGGTTGTAGTGAATGTTGAACCCGTGGGCGAACATCAGCATGTTGCCCGGCCGGAGGTTCGGCTTGATGTCGCTCTCGTACAGCCCACGCTGCGTCTGGTCCGGCACGAGCACCGTGATGATGTCGGCCGCCGCTGCCGCCTGGTCGGGCGTCGTCACCTGGAGCCCCTCGGCCTCCGCGATCGGCCACGACTTGCTGCCCTTGTACAGCCCGACGACCACGTCGCAGCCGCTGTCACGCAGGTTCAGCGCGTGCGCGTGGCCCTGGCTCCCGTAGCCCAGGATGGCGATCTTCTTCCCCTCCAGCAGGGCCAGATCGGCATCCGCGTCGTAATACACCGTTGCCATTTTCGTCTCTTCCTTATGCCGATAGCGTCTGTTCCCTCTCCCCCTGGAAGAGGGTTTCTGTTCCCTCTCCCCCTGAGAGAGGGTTAGGGTGCGGGAACCGGCCCTCACCCTAACCCTCTCTCAGGGAGAGGGCCCCCACCCTGCCGGCTACGCGGTTAGCTCGCGGACCTTGTCGCTCTCCTGGGCCACCTGCGGGCCGCGCACCATCGCGACGACGCCGGTGCGCACCATCTCCTTGATGCCGAAGGCGCGCAGCACCTGCACCAGCGAGTCGATCTTGTCGGGCGTGCCCGTCACCTCCACGATCAACGAGTTGGGCGCCACGTCCACCACCCGCGCCCGGTAGATGTCGACCAGCTGGATGATCTCGCCGCGGGTGCTCGGCTTGCTGGTCACCTTGATCATCGCCAGCTCGCGCTCAACCGTCTGGTCCTCGGTGACGTCGCTCACCTTGCGGACCTCGATGATCTTGTAGAGCTGCTTCACCACCTGCTCGACGGCCGTCTTCGAGCCGTCGACGACGATCGTGAGCCGCATCACGTTGCGGATGTCGGTGTGGCCCACCGCCAGGCTCTGGATAGCGAAGCCGCGGCAGCGGAACAGGCTCAGCACCCGGTTGAACGTGGACGGGTCATTCTCCATGGTCGCGACAAGCGTGTGTTGCACGTTTCCTTACCCCCGCAGCGTCACCGGCTCGGCCGGCATGGGCGCGCCCTCGTCGTCCGCCGCCTCCCGCCCGCCGGCGTGCGCGTCGTTGACGATCACCTCGGCCAGCGACGTGCCCGGCACCACCATCGGGTACACGCACTCGTCGGCCTTCACCATGAACTCGATCAGCGCCGGGCCCGGGTGCGCCATCGCCGCCCGCACGGCCGGCAGTGCGTCCTCGGGCCGGCTCACGCGCCACGACGCGATGCCGTAGGCCTCCGCGATCTTCATGAAGTTCGGCGTCCCCGACAGGTCCACGGCCACGTAGTTCTTCTGGTAAAACAGCTCCTGCCACTGGCGGACCATGCCCAGGTTGTGGTTGTTCACCAGCGCGATCTTCAGCGGGATGCGCTCATTGGCCACCACGGCCAGCTCTTGCATCACCATCTGGAAGCCGCCGTCGCCCGAGACGCACCACACCGTCTCGTTCGGCCGCGCCACCTGCGCGCCAATGGCGGCCGGCAGCGAGTACCCCATCGTGCCCAGCCCGCCCGACGACAGGTGCGTGTTCGGCCGCGTGAACGGGAAGCGCTGCGCCACGAACATCTGGTGCTGGCCCACGTCGGTGACGATCGTCGTGTCGCCGCGCGTCGCCTCCCGGATCGCCTCGATCACCTGCGGCGTCGTCAACTGCCCGGGCGCCGCCGGCACCGCCGGCAGCGGGTAGAGCCGCTGCCACTCCCGAATGACGTTGAACCACGCCGAGCGGTCCACCGGCTCGCCCAGCTCGGGCAGCAGCGCGTTCAGCACGCGCTTCACGTCGCCCACGATCGGCACGTCGGTGCGGACGTTCTTGCCGATCTCCGCGGGGTCGATGTCGATGTGGACGATCTTCGCCTTTGGCGCGAACGCGGAGAACTTGCCCATCGCGCGGTCGTCGAAGCGGATGCCGATGCCGATCACCAGGTCCGCCTGGTCCACCGCGTAGCAGGCCGCGGCGGTGCCGTGCATCCCCAGCATGCCCAGGAACAGTGGGTGGTCGCCCGGGAAGCCGCTAATCCCCAGCAGCGTGTTGACCACCGGCACGTGCTGGCGCTCGGCCAGCGCCCGCAGCTCGTCCCACGCCTGCGCGATCAGCACGCCGTGGCCGGCGATGATCACCGGCCGGCTCGCCTGCTCCAGCAGCCGCGCCGCCTTGCGGATCTGCACCATGTTGCCGCGCGACGTGGGGTTGTACCCTGGCAGCTCGACGTGGTCGGGATAGTGGAAGTCGCCCTCCCCAACCAGCACGTCCTTCGGCACGTCCACCAGCACCGCGCCCGGCCGCCCCGTACGCGCGATGTGGAAAGCTTCCTTCATCACGCGCGGCAGGTCACGGACGTGCCGCACCAGGAAATTGTGCTTCGTCACCGGGATCGTGATGCCCGTGATGTCGGCTTCCTGGAAGGCGTCCGAGCCGATCACGCTCGTCGCCACGTTCGCGGTGATCGCCACCACGGGCGCCGAGTCCATCTGCGCCGTCGCCAGGCCCACCACCAGGTTGATCGCGCCAGGTCCTGAGGTCGCCATGCACACGCCGACGTTGTTGGTCGCCCGCCCGTAGCCGTCGGCCATGTGGGCCGCGCCCTGCTCGTGCCGCACGAGGATGTGGCGCAAGTCGAACTCCGGCAGCACGTCGTACAGCGGCATGATCGCGCCGCCCGGCAGGCCGAAGATGTCCTTCACGCCCTCCGCCACCAGCGCCTCGCACACCATGCGCGACCCATTCATTCGCATCGCCTTCTCCTCCCGCAGCTGCGCCCGCGCCGCGCCGTCGCGGCCAATAAAAAAAGCCCTCGCCATGTCAGGGACGAGGGTCACTCGCGGTACCACCCCGCTTGATGCGCGCGCCGCAACCACAAAAAAACCCTCGCCCCGTCGGGACGAGAGCATTCTCGCGGTACCACCCCACTTGAGTGCGCCGGCGCGGCGCATCCACTCTTGGCAGCAATAACGACTGCCACACCGTCTCCGACTAGCGGCCACGCCGTTCGCCGGAGCCCCTCCGGGGCGAGTTCGAAGCGCTTCAGGACACCGGCCTTGCACCATTTGCCGGCTCGCTGGGACCGCCGCGCCTCTACTACTCCCCTTCAACGGGTTTCGTTATGATGATGACGCATGCATCGTAGCACAGCGCGCGACGCAGCGTCAAGCGCGCCCTGGAGCGAGGGTGCCCCGTGCTATTCCGCGTCCACGAAGCCGCCGACCCGCTCAGCCCGCCGCCATCGAGCGCGGCCGCAACCTCCTAAGGGACACCCCTGGAGCGACCACGCAGAGGCGCTGGGCAGCGGGCCCCGCCCTGGAGTGGCTGGCGGTCGCGGCCGCAGCCGCGCTGCTGGCGTGGCAGCTGGCCACCCCCGACCCCCGCATCGGCGACGACGATTTCCAGGTCTTCTATCGCGGCGCCGCCGCCATCGCCGTCGGCCGCTCGCCCTACGTCGGCGACTTCGTCAGCCCCCCATGGTTCGCCCTCGCGCTGGTCCCGGTGACCTGGCTCCCGCTCGCGGCGGCGCGCGCCATCTGGCTCGCCCTCAACGTCGCCCTGCTCCTCCTGACCACCGTCGCCTGCGCTCGCTTCGTGGGACGGCGATGGCCGCCTCCTGACGAAGATGCTCCGGCCCGGCGCGAGCGGGCTACAGCCCACCGGGTCGGGCTGCAGTGGCCCCCGCGGCGCCTGCTGCTCGCGGCGCTCCTGCTTGGCCTCTGGCCGCCCGTCGAGTTCGGGCTAAAGCTCGGCCAGAACTCGCTGCTCGTCTACAGCCTGGTGCTCGCCGCGCTCCTCGCCGCGCGGGCCCGCCGCTTCGGCCGGGCCGGCGCCATCCTCGCCCTGGCGCTGGTGAAGCCGCAGCTCGTCGTCCTCTTCGCTGCCGGCCTCGCCGTGCTCGCCGCGCGGCAACGCGCGCTGCCGCGCTACCTCGCCGCGGCTATCGCCGTCGTGGTCGCGCTCGCGCTCGCCGTCCTGCTCGTCGCGCCCGATGCCTACGCCGACCTCCTCGCGCGCCGCCCCCGCACATGGAACTATTGGGGCTCCACCGTCGCGCTCCCACCCCTGCTAGCCACCCTGACCGGCTCGCAACCGCTCGCCCTAACGGCCTACGTCCCCGCCGCGGCCGCTGGCAGCCTCGCGCTATTGCGCGCCTGGGCGCGCGAGAAGCCTCGCGCCCTTGCCTACCTGGCGGCGCTGACCGCCTGCGCGACCCTGCTCCTCACGCCCTATGCCTACCCTTACGATGCCGTGCTGCTCCAACTGCCCGCGCTGTGGCTCGTGGTGCGGACAAGCACATGCTGGCGCCTCGGCTGGCGCCCGTGGCTCGCCCTCGCCGCCGCCCTCTGCGCGACCTGGCTGCTGGAGCGGCCCGGCGACTATACCGCCTGGCGCTTTCTCGGACTGTTGCCGCCGCTCGGCCTCCTGAGCACGCTCGTCGCCACGCGCCGCGCGCTATCCTACTCCGGAGCAGCCACCGCGCACCGCCGCCCGCAACGACGCGGCGCCCGGCAGTGCGGCAATCGCTAGCGGCCGAGGACGATGGCGCAGACCACGACCCCGCACGCCGGCGCCCAAATCGCCGTCAGTACCCCGCCGCGCGCCCGCCTGGCGGTTCCCCGTTGGGCGCCGTATGCCCTGCTGACACTCGCGGCGTTCGGCGTCTACAGCCTGGCGTTCTACGGCCGCGGCCTCGACGTGCCCGACGAGGGCCTGCTGCTGCACGTGGCCGAGCGCCTGGCTGGCGGCCAGGTGCCTTACCGCGACGTGTACTTCATCTACACGCCGGGCTTCCAGTACCTGCTCGCCGGCCTCTTCCGCGTGTTCGGCGTGAGCCTCGGCGTCGAGCACGCGCTGCTGCTCGCCGTCCACGTGGCACTCGTGCTCGTCGTCTACGCCCTCGCCGCACGCCTCGCCTGGCGCCCCCTCGCCGTGGCCGCGGCCCTGGTGGTCATCGCCGGCGGCGTCAGCCCTTACCGCACGCTGGCCGGGCTACTCACCGTGCTGGCGCTCACCCACTACGCCGAGAGCGAGCGCCGCGCCGGGCTACTGGTGAGCGGCCTGCTCGTCGGCGCCAGCTACCTGGTCGGCCAGGAGATCGGCCTGTACACGCTCGGCGCCGCCCTCGGCTGCCTGGGCGTCACCTGGCTCGTGCGATCTCCGCTTGCCGTCACCCCGCTGCTGGGCCGGGCCGCGCTAGTGCTTGCTGGTGCGGCGGCGGGAGTCCTGCCCTGGGTCGTCCTGAGCGCCGTGCAGGGGGCGCTCCCCGCGATGCTCGACGACACGCTCCGCGTCACGTTCTTCCACCAGCCGCGCTACATGCACGTGCCGTTGCCGCCGCTGCTGCCCCTCGTCCCCGACGACCTCGCAACCAACGTCGTCTGGGGACCACCGCCCTATCTGTTCTACGTGAAGCTAATGCTGTACCTGCCGCTGGCGACCATCGCGGCGGCGGCCGGCGTCCTCGGCGCGCGCCTGCTCTGCCACCGCGACGACCGCCGCACGCGCCAAGCGCTGCCGCTCGCGCTGTTCGGCGCGCTCGCGCTCGGCACGCTCGCCTTTCGCGCCGACTACTATCACCTGCGCCAGGTCCTCCCCGTCACGCTCGTGCTGCTCGCCTGGCTGCTCACTCAGGCCCGGTCGGCGCTACTCGAGAGCCATTGGCCGCGGTGGGCCGCGGCTTGCTCGCTGCTGCCGCTGGCTGTCATTCTGGCCGTGAACCTGGGCGAGGCCGCCGCGCAGCGCGCGCAGCTTTCCGCGCCCCTCGCCACGGCGCGTGGCACCGTGCTGGTAGACGCGACGACGGCGCGCGACCTGGGCGGGCTGCTGCGCGACCTGGCGGCCCGCACCGCGCCCGGCGAGGCGATCTACGTCGCCCCCGCCGAAACGGCCATCTATTTCCTGGCGGACCGCCCCAACCCGACGCGCTTCGGCCAGCTCGTGCCCACCGAGACCGAAGTGCTCCGCGAGCGCGACGGCGCCCGCCAGCGCGCGCTCACCGCGGCCCTGGACGCCGCCGACGTGCGCTGGGTCGTCACCGCCAACCTCGACAACGTGGACGGCGTGCCGTTCGCCGACTACGCGCCCCTCATCGCCGGCTATCTAGAGGAGAATTTCGAGCCAGCGGCGCGCTACGGCTACTGGACGCTCCAGCGCCGCCGCTGAGGCGTGCGGCCCATGTGGCACGCAGGACGACAACGGTGTCGCCGCCTGCTGCTCGGCAGCCCAGCAGGCGGCCGCGGGCGCGGGATTGCCGCGCCCCCGACGTTGACAATCGTCGCGGGGCAGCCTTATAGTCTGCCTGTAACCGCTGGGGGAGCAACGCCCGGGGCCACGGGCCGCGCTGAGAGGTGGGCTGTCCCACCAACCCCTACGTAGCTGATCTGGGTAATGCCAGCGGAGCGAAGCGGGGACTCCATAGGCATTATGGGGCCGCTTCCGGATGGCTGGAAGCGGCATTTTTGTTGCGGCCCGGAGTGGCCGGCCGGCCCGCGCCGCCGACACGCAGAAAGCGAGTACCGTCGATGGAAGACCGCCCCCTCGTCATTGCGGGCCGCACCTTTCGCTCGCGCCTGATCCTCGGCACGGGCAAGTACCGCACCATGGAGGACATGATCGCGGCCTTCGACGCCGCCGACGTGGACATGGTGACGGTCGCCCTGCGCCGCCTGGACCTGGACGACCCGACGAAGAAGACGATCCTCGACTACGTCGACTGGAACCGCTACGCTATCCTGCCGAACACCGCCGGCTGCCAGACTGCCGAGGAGGCGATCCGTGTCGCCCACCTGGCGCGCGCGATGGGCCTGAGCGACTGGATCAAGCTCGAAGTCATCCCCGACCCGAAGTACCTGCTGCCCGACCCGATCGGCACGCTCGACGCGGCGCGCGAGCTAGTCCGCGAGGGCTTTACCGTACTGCCCTACATCAACGACGACCCCATCCTCGCCAAGCGGCTGGAGGACGTGGGCACGGCGACCGTGATGCCGCTGGCCTCGCCGATCGGCTCGGGGCAAGGCATGGTCAACTTCGATCAGATCCGTATCATCGTCGAGCAGGCGCGCGTGCCCGTCGTGGTGGACGCGGGCATCGGCGCGCCGTCGGACGCGGCGCAGGCGATGGAGCTGGGCGCCGACGCCTGTCTCGTGAACACGGCGGTGGCCCTCGCGGACGACCCGCCGGCCATGGCGAAGGCGATCGCGCTCGGCCTCCAGGCCGGACGCATGGCCTACCTGGCGGGCCGCATCCCGAAGAAGGCTTATGCCTCCGCCAGCAGCCCGCTCGAAGGCGTCGTGCGGTGAGCGCACCTGAGCCCCGCCGTGCCGTGGAGGCCGCGGCGGCCCCGCCAGAGCTGCCCATTCCCTGCCTGGCGCTGGTGACGGACCGCCACGCGGCCCAGGGGCGCCCCCTCGACGCCGTGGTGGCCGCGGCGCTCGACGGCGGCGTGAACCTGGTGCAGCTCCGCGAGAAGGACCTCCCGGCGCGCGAGCTATGGTCGCTGGCGACCCGCCTGCGCGAGCTGACCGCGGGGCGGGCGCTCTTCCTGGTGAACGATCGCTTGGACGTGGCGCTGGCGGCGGGCGCCGACGGCGTGCACCTGGCCGGCCACAGCCTGCCCCCGGCGGCGGCCCGCGCGCTGCTCGGACCGGACCGCCTGATCGGCTGCTCGGTGCACGACGCGGCCCAGGCCGAGGAGGCGGCGCGCGGCCGCCCCGATTATCTTTTCGTCGGCACGCTGTACCCGTCGCGGTCGCATCCAGGCCAGCCCGCCGCGGGGCCGCGGCTGGTGGAGGAGCTGCGCGAGACGACGGACGTGCCGCTCGTCGGCATCGGCGGCATCACGGTCCGCACGGCGCGCGAGGTCCTGATGGCGGGCGCGCGCGGCGTCGCGGTGATCTCGGCCATCATGGCCGCGCCGGACCCGGCCGCGGCTGCCGCCCGGCTGCGCGACGCGCTCCGCACGGTCGAGCCGCTGCGGCGCCGACCGCCCCAGCCCGCCCTCGCCGACTAGGCAGTGGGCGCGGCGACCGCGCAGGGAGATGAGGACACTACGATGCTCTCGCTGACCGTGAATGGCAAGCCGCGCCAGATCGACGCGCCCACGTCGCTCCTCGCCTTTCTCGAGGCCCACAAAGTCAACCCGCAGCTGATCGCGGTCGAGTACAACGGCGACATCGTTCGCCGCGAGCGCTACCCCGAGGTGACGCTGCAAGACGGCGACCGCCTGGAGATCGTCCACATGGTCGGCGGGGGCGCCGCATGACCGCCGCCAACGGCGCCCCCTTCCCTTCAGGGCGGGGGACTGGGGGAAGTAGGTCGTCGCCCGACGTCGCCGTCGTCGGCGGCGGCGTGATCGGCTGCGCCGTCGCCTACTTCCTCGCGAGAGCGGGCGCGCGCGTCGTCGTGCTCGAACGCGACCGCATCGCCGCCGAGGCGTCGAGCGCCGCCGCGGGTATGCTGGCGCCGCTCGCCGAGGGCGCGGCGCCCGGCCCTTTTCTCGATCTCGCCCTGGCGAGCCTGCGCCGCTTCGCCCCGCTCGCCGACGAGCTGCGCGGCGCCACCGGCATCGACGTGGAGCTACTGACCGCTGGCCTGCTGCGCCCCGCGCTGGACGACGCGGAGGCCGCCGCCTATCGCGCCAGCCTCGACGCGCAGCGCGACCGAGGGTTGCCCGTGCGCTGGCTCGACGCCGCCGAGGTCCGTGCGCTGGAGCCCCTCGTCACGCCTGGCGTGCGCGGCGCCGTGTACTCGGAGGCGGAGCACCAGGTGAGCCCGCCCCGTCTGACCGAGGCGCTGGCGCGCGGCGCGGCCTTCCTCGGCACGGTATTCCATCTCGGCGCGGTCGTGCGCGGCCTCCTCCGGGAGGGCCGTCGGATCGTCGGCGTGCGCCTGAGCGACGGCGAGCTGCGCGCCGGCCACGTCGTGCTGACCGCCGGCGCCTGGGCAGCCGCCTGCGACGACTGGCTGGGCACGCCCGTCCCCGTCGAGCCGGTCAAGGGCCAGATGCTCGCCGTCTCCCCCCCTCCCGTCTTGGCAGGCCGGGCTGGCACGCTCTGCCGCACGCTGTACGGCAGCGCCGGCTACCTCGTGCCGAAGGCCGACGGCACGATCTACGTCGGCGCCACCGTCGAGCACGCCGGCTACGACCGCCGCGTGACGGCTGCCGGCATGACCCACCTGCTCGGCGTGCTCGCCCGCCTCGCCCCGTCGCTGGCCGAGGCCACCTTCGTGCGCGCTTGGGCGGGGCTGCGCCCGGGCACGCCCGACCACCTGCCGATCCTCGGCCCCGTGCCGGGGCTGGACGGCGTGAGCCTGGCGACTGGCCACTACCGCAACGGCATTCTGCTCGCCCCAATCACCGGCGAGCTGATCGCGCAGACCGTCCTCGGTCAGCCCACCACGCTGCCGCTGGCACCGTTCAGTCTGGCGCGATTCCCAACCAAGCCATCACCCGCTGCCGCGCTGTCCTCTACCGCCAAGCTCTGATCGTGTGTATGCTGAAATGAAATAGCTGAAGGCTGAGAGCTGACCACTGATGGCTAACGTTCGGACGGCGCTCACCATCGCGGGCTCGGATAGCGGCGGCGGCGCGGGCATCCAGGCCGACCTGAAGACCTTCTCCGCGCTCGGCGTGTACGGCACGTCGGCGCTGGCCGCGATCACCGCGCAGAACACCATCGGCGTGCGCGCGATCTTCGAGCTGCCACCCAACATCGTGGCCGCGCAGATCGACGCGGTGGTCGAGGACATCGGCGCCGACGCCGTGAAGACCGGCATGCTGGGCAACACGCCACTGATCGAGGTCGTCGCGGACCGTATTCGCGCGCACGGCCTGAGCACGCTCGTCGTGGACCCCGTGATGGTGGCGAAGAGCGGCGACGCGCTGCTCCAGCCGGAGGCGGTCGCGGCGCTCCGCGAGCTGCTGCTGCCGCTCGCGCTCGTCGTCACGCCCAACCGGCCCGAGGCCGAGGTGCTCACGGGCCGGCCCGTCACTTCGCTGGACGAGGCGCGCGAGGCCGCGCGAGCGCTGGTCGCCCTCGGCGCGCGCAACGCCGTCGTGAAGGGCGGCCACGCCGAGGGGCCGGCCGTCGACGTGCTGTTCGACGGCCGAGAGTTCCACGAGTACAGCGCGCCCCGCCTCGACTCGCGCCACACCCACGGCACCGGCTGCACCTTCGCCTCCGCCATCGCGGCCGAGCTGGCGAAGGGCGCCACGGTGCCCGAGGCGGTGGCGCGCGCCAAGGCGTACTTGACGGCCGCGCTCGAGCGCGCGCCCCAGCTCGGTCATGGCCACGGCCCCGTCCACCACTTTTGGGCGCTTTGGAAGGACGAGCCGCCCGCCGCGAGCGAAGCGTCGATCTGGGCGCGCGCCACGGGCCAGGCGACGCCAGACGCGGCGCCCCCCGCGCGCCCCGCCGAGCCGCTCAAGTATGAGGAGCTGCTCCGCACGGTCGGCCAGATGCTCGACGACTCGGGCGACAACTTGGCCGTGCTCGACCTCTGGTCGCACGGCGTGGTGATTCAGTCGGTCGGTCGCAAGGGGCCGCACGAGATTCAACTCGGCGAGATCGAGCTAGAGTCGCGCCGGCGGGCGCAGCGCCGCGGCCAGGGCGGCGCGCACGACCCGCAGGCCGGCCCGCCGCGCTTCGAGTGGGTGCTCCGCGTGGTGGGCGCCGAGCTCGACCGAGCCGGCACCCAGTCGCGCTACGGGCTCACCGTCAGTCGCGAGAGCGTGAGCGTCGACGGCGCCGAGGGCTACCACCGCGAGTTCGACGCGGCCACCCTGGCCCGGTTGCTCCGCGAGGCGGTCCAGCGCCGCCGCTCCACCAACCGCCCGTAGCGCCCCCATCCTCCCGCGCCGCCGCCTCGCCTACGCGGCCCTGTCGAGCGCGTCGCGCAGGTCCACGTCGAGGTGCTTGGCCAGCGCGAATAGCGCGTCCCAGTCCACGGCGATGTAATACCAGTAGCGCGGCTCGCCGTGCTCCGCCGGGCGGTCCTCGGTGCGCACGGTAGCCGTGCGCGTCGTTACGAGGTACTTGATGAGCACGTCGGCGGCCCGGTCCTCGGCGGGATCGCCAGAATCGTAGCGCAGCTCGCGTTGCTGGCCGCCGCTGCGCCGCCAGGCGTCGGCGAGCGCGCGCTCGAACTCGGGCAAGTCGGCCCGCGCCGTATCCAGCTCTTCCTGGACGATCCGCGCCTCCTCCTGCGCCGGCTCGCGCTCCGACACCGGCGGCGAATCGAGCGCCACCGCGCGCAGGTCGTCTTGCAGCTTGCTGCCGCGCACCAGCAGATCGAGTAGCGCCGCGATCGGCCGGTCGCCGGGCGGCCACGAGCCGCCCAGCAGGCGACGGAGGCCGCCAGCTACTTCCTCCCAGACGTTGGTCCGGCCGGAGTCTGCCATGCTCTCCCTCCTCAACTGCTCCTCGCCCGTGGCTCCGTGCGGAGCGGCCTACCGACGCCGCAATTGCAAGATTCCTGCCGCTTGCCGCGCAGCCCGCCGTGCGCTATAAGGCGCCAAGTAGGCGCGGCGCGCGACGCCAGAGCGCACGCCCGCGCGGCGGGAGGGAGCCGATGGTCGCGACGGAACAGTTCATGACCCTGCCCGAGGTGCGGCGCGCGGGGCTGCGCAACATCCCCCGCGAGGTGTGGGACTACGTGTCGGGCGGCGCGGAGACCGAGACGACGCTGCGGCGGAACCGGCGAGCGATGAGCCACTGGGTGTTCCGGCCGCGCGTCCTGCGCGACGTAAGCCAGATCGACATCTCGACCACCTTCCTAGGCATGCCCCTCGCGCTGCCGGTGATGGTCGCGCCCATGGGCTCGCTCTGCCTCGTGCATCCTGAGGGCGACGTCGCCATGGCGCGCGCCACCGGCCGCATGGGCACGATCCACTGGATGAGCACCATGACCGCCTCGCCGCCCGAGGAGGTCGCCGCGGCCGCGACTGGCCCGCTGATCTTCCAGCTGTACTTCCGCGGCGACAACGCCTGGGCCGAGCGCATCTTCCGCCGTATCGAGGCCGCCGGCTTCCGCGCCCTGGCGCTGACCGTCGACAGCGCGGCCTACGGGCGCCGCGAGCGCGACATCGAGCGCCGCATCGACTTCCGCAACCACGCCCACGGCCTGGAGGTGGCCGACGACCGGGCGCGCCAGGCCTCGCTGACCTGGAAGGATGTCGAGTGGCTGCGCCAGGCCACGCCGCTGCCCCTCATCCTGAAGGGAATCGAGACCGCCGAGGACGCGCGCCTGGCGGTCGAGCACGGCGTACAGGTCGTCTACGTCTCCAACCATGGCGGCCGGCAGATCGATCACGCTCCGGCCACCATCGAGAGCCTGCCCGAGATCGTCGAGGCCGTCGCCGGGCGCGCCGAGGTCATCGTGGACGGCGGCTTCCAGCGCGGCACCGACGTGCTGAAGGCCCTGGCGCTCGGCGCCCGCGCGGTCTGTATTGGCAAGGCCGCCGCGTGGGGCCTGGCGGCTGCCGGCGAGGAGGGCGTCGTGCGCACGCTGGAGCTGCTGGCGCTGGAGCTGCGTATCGCCATGGCCAACACCGGCCAGGCGCGCATCGCCGACCTCAGCCCCGCGCTGGTGCGCCGCGCCTGTCACGCCGTCTAAGCGCCCGCCCGGCACCGCCCGGCGCGCGGACCCCGCGCACCAGCGCGCTGACCGGCGCCGCGCGTCCGCCCGCTGTAACACGGGCACCGCCCGTCCGTTTGATTTGGCGGATGGCCTTCGGCGGGCGACTTCCTGCCCGGCGAGCGGTCGCCACGGAGACGCGGATGACTCCCTGGGCGGGTGGCGGCCGCCAGCGGCGCTGCGCGAGCGCGCTGCTCTTGCTCGCCACGGTCCTGGCCGGCCTCCTCGGCCCCCTGTGGGCGCCGGGGACCACCGGTCCTCCCTCGGCCGGCGACGCGGTCGCCGCGCCGCTGGCGCCGCCGCCGTTCCCTGGCCCGGCGCTGCCGCGGCCGGTCCTGCCGGCCCCGCCAGCCGCTGAGGCCGCCGTCCTGCGCGCCGCGACCGACCAGGATCAGAGCGCGCGGGCGACGCTCGAGATGCGCCAGCCTGATGTGCAGTGGTCGCCGGCGGGCGCCGGCGGCTGGCAGAGCGTGCCCGACCGCCAGGACGTTACCGCCGGCGACCGCGTGCGTACGGGGCCTGCCGCCAGCGCGCGCCTCGTCTACTTCGAGGGCACGGTCACCGACATCGGCCCCGAGACCGGCCTATTGGTGCAGCGGCTGGAGCGCGGTCCCGACGGCAACGTGGTCACAAGCCTGTTCCAGGCGGTCGGCACCACCGTTAGCCGCGTCGTCCACACCGTCGGCCAGCCCGCCGACTTCCAGGTGGAGACGCCCGCCGCCTTCGCTTTCGTGCGCGGCACCGTGCCGCGGGTGATCGTCGACGCGGACGGCACGACCCGCGTCGCGAATTTGCCGGACGGCACGGAAAGCATCGTCGTCATCCAGGGCAAAGATCCGGACCAGACCGAGCTGCGCTTGCCGCCCGGCCTGGAGACGCTCATCCGGCCGGGCCTGGCGCCCGAAGCGCCGACCGCCGTGCAGGCGGCCGAGTCGAACCCGCCCGCCGAAGCCGCGGACACGACCGCGGGCCAGACCGAGCGCCAGCAGCGCCGCCAGCAAGACCAAGCGCGTGCCCGGGCTGCCGCCGCCGAGGCGCAGGCCGGCCTGGTCGCCGCCCAGGCCGAGCTAGACCGCCTGACTCAACAAGAGCTCGCCCTCGAGCAGCAGATCGCCCAGCTGCTGGCGCCGACCCCGGTGGGCGTACCGCCGCCAGCCTCGGGACAGGGTCCCTGCGCTACCGTCGTCGGCCAGACGTGCATCATCGCGGGTCCGCAAGTCTCGGGCACCGCTACCAAGATCAGCTCGGCCGCATTCGTCGTCACCGCCACGGGCTTGGTCGACGGCCAGGTGGGCGGCATCCCGACGGTGTTCATTCCCACGACGGTTCGGGTGGAGTCGTTCCCTTGCGACCCCATCACCTCCGGCCAGACGGCGCGGTGCAGCGGGCAGACGGTGGGCGACCCATTGCAGGGAGCGACGGTCACCGTCCGCTACCCGCGTCTCAGCGGCGACAGCGCCGACGCCGCTGGACGCGTCACCGGGCCGGGCCTGCCGTCCCCCACCGCCACCGCTACCCGAACGGCCACTCCATCCGCGACGGCGACGCGGACCGGCACCCCGTTCGCCACAGCCACTGGAACGAGCATCCCGTCCGCGACGTCGACGTCGAGCCCGACAGGCGCGCCGACCGCCACCTTCACCGCAACGCCGACGGTGGGCAGCACCACGAGCCCGACGACAGCGCCCACCCCGTCACCGACGCCAACCGCCTCGCCGACCCTCACGGCGTCCGCGACGCCAACCGACACGCCGGGCCCCACCGCGACGCCATCGTCGACCGCCACGCCGACCCTGGCCGCGGGCAACACGCCTACGCCGTCTCCGACCGCGACGCCGCCCGTGAGCGCAACCGATACCCCGACGCCATCGCCAACGATCACCTCATCGCCAACGCTCACGCCGACCGTGGCCCCATCCGCTACCGTCACGCCGTCGCCGACCGCCACGATTACCCTATCGGCCACGCTATCGCCGACCGCCACGATCACACCGTCGGTCACGCTGTCCCCAACCGCAACGACTACACCATCGCTCACGCCGTCGCCGACCGGCTCGGCGACCGCGTCGCCTACGGCCACGCTTACCCCGGCCGCCACGCTATCGCCGACCGCCTCGGCGACCCCGTCCCCTACGGCCACGATCACTCCATCGGCCACGCCATCGCCGACCGCTACGATTACACCGTCGGCCACCGCCACGACTACACCGTCGGTCACGCTATCCCCGACCGCCACGGCGACCCCATCGGCTACCGCCACGATTACTCCGTCGGCTACACCGACGCACGCTGCCACGCCGACGGCGACGCCTGTGCCGTGCGGCATTCAAACGACCAGCGGGAGTGCAACTGTGACCCGGACGACTCATGACTTAGGAGTCAGTAGTGGGACCTTCAGGTTCACCTACCAGGCGTTTACGATCCCCGATCAGTTCGACATCTACTATGAGGGAGCGCTGATCTACACGACGGGTGGCCCCGTGTCTAACGGCAACACGGTAGACGTCGCCTTTGGTCCCGGCGCGTCGACTACCGTTGACGTAGTCGTCACGAAAAGCACTCCGCAGTCGGGGTGGAACTACACCGTGTCCTGCCCAACCTGAGCTGCTATCGGGCTCGAAAAGGACATCCTCTCGCATCTACAGCGGTTTGGTCCTTCGGCGAGGGGTCGGCTACCACAAGAGCTGCGGCCTGCGGCCGCGGGCGCGCCAGCCCCGCGCCTAAGTCGCCCGGGCCGTTCGCGCACTCTGCGAGGCGCTCTAAGCGGAACGGCACCGTGGCCGTGATCCAGCCCCGCCAGCCGACTTGCGGACGCCCTATCCGCGGCCACGCGCGGCGATTGTCGCCACGACCTCCTGGCGGGCCGGCGCGACGACGGCCACGTCGTCGCTCCCCGAGCAGGCGACGTAGGCGCACTCCCCGTCGGGGTCGAACGCCACGTGCGACGGGCCGGCGCCCGTCGGGAGCGTGGCGACCACGGCCTGGCGCTCGGCATCCACAATCGTCGCGCTCGCCGCCCCGGTGTTCGCCACGACCAGCCAGCGCCCGTCCGGGCTGACCGCGAAGCTGTGCGGATAGACGCCGACCGGCAGGCGGGCGACCACCTGGTTGGTCGCCATGTCCACGACGGTCACGTCGTTCGACAAGAACCCCGCGACGTACACGAAGCGCCCATCGGGGCTGCACGCGGGCACGTGCGCGCCCGCGCCGGCCGGCACTGTCGCCAGCACCTGCTGCGCCTCCACGTCCACGACCGTGACGTTGTCCGAGAGCGTGTTCGCGACGTAGGCGCGGCGGCCGTCCGGGCTGAACGCGATGTGGCCCGGGCCGCGCCCCACCGGCAGCTCCCCCGTCGCCGCGCCCGCCCGCGCGTCGATCAGCGTCAGCGTGTGGCTCCCGCTGTTCGGCTGGTACGCCCAGCGGCCGTCCGGGCTGACCGCCACGTCGTGCGGCGAGTCGCCCACGGGCACCGTCGCCACCACCGCGCGGCTCGCCGCGTCGATTAACGCCACGCTCCGGTCCGGCCCGCTCGGGACGTACACCCGGTCGCCCTCGGGCGCCAGGCACGGCAGCAGCGGCGTCTGGCCCACCGGCACCGTGGCGACGACCGCGCCGGCCGCCGTGTCTACCACCGACAGGTCGTGCGACGCGGCATTCGCCACGTAGAGCCAGCGGCCGTCGGGCGAGAGCGCCAGGTGCGAGGGACTGCGGCCGACAGGAACCCTCTGCAGGCACGCACGGCGGCCCGCGTCCAGCACCGCCACACGGTCGTCGAGCGTGGTCACGTACAGGCGGCCGCTCGCCGGATCCAGCTCGATCGAGTGCGCGCCGCGCGGGTGGCCCAGCACCACGCTGTCCGCGCGCACCGTCAGCCACCAGGCGCCGTCCTCACGCCACAGCCGGCAGCGATAGCCGTTCTCTAGCAGGCTGACGTAGAGCCGCGCCGGCTCGCGGTCGAGCAGCGCGCGCACCGTCCCGGCCGTCGCGCGCGCCGCCACGCAGGCCGCCTGCGTCTGTCGCACCTGGTCCGCCGGCGCCACGCCGCGCAAGTCCAGCAGCGTCTCGTTCGTCCTCTCGGCCATCGTGTACCTCCTCGCCGTTCCGTCCGTCGCGGTACTGCCAGTGTAGAAACCCCCTCCCTGCTCCCGCAACTCACGGCGGCCTCGCCCCGTGATGTCAGCCCGGCGGACCGCGCCTGGCGCGAGCGCACACGCGCTCGCAACCGAAGGCCAGCCTGCCCCATTGCCGGCGGTTATGTCGCGGTGGCACTCTTCCTGCCACCATGACGCCTACGCACGGTGGCGCCACGCCGGCAGCCATCACAGGCAAGGCACCCGAGCGCGACTGGCGTCGGAGGGAGCAACACTATGCTAGGCGATCCGGTACAGATTGCGGTGCTGCCGGGGACCGGCGCGCCGGGCACCTGCGATCTCTGCGCGACCCCCGCTACCCACCTCGTCTCGACGCTCTGCATCGAGCACGCGCGGGGCGGCGCCGTGCGCTTCGAGGCCTGCGAGCGCTGCACGGCCGCTCTGCGCCGGCTCGCGGCCGTGGCCGCCGGCCCCGCGCGCTTCGTCGTCGCTCCAGAGGCGGGCGTCACCCGTAGTCCGGCCGCGGCGAGCGGGCACGAGATCGAAGCCCCGCCCGGCGCCCCGCCCGCCGAGCTGATCCAGGAACGCCCGGAGTACGTCCACGACGCCGCCGGCACGTCCTACCTGGTCCGCGTCCTCGGCCAGCCCCGCCCGGATGGCACCTGGACCGGCTGGATCGAATTCGTCCCGCGCGGCGGCGGTGCCGTCCTGCGCACTGACCCGGAAACCACCCAGAGCAGCCGTGAGCAGGTCGCGTACTGGGCCTCCGGTCTCGAACCGCTGTACTTCGAGGGCGCCTTTCACCGCGCCCGGCCGGTCGGCGCCCTGGCCTGACCCCGCGTTTCGCCGCCAGTAGCCCCCCGCGCCGCCGCTGTGTACACTAAGGCACACGGGCCGCTCGCCTCGTGCCGCGAGCGGCCGGCGCCATCGCACCGGAACACTGGAAGTAAGGAGACGCCACGATGGCGACTGCCGAGCATCCCGCGCCCGCCGGCGAGCTGGGCCGCGCGCGCACCCGCGTCGAGGACCAGCGCCTGGTCACCGGCCAGGGCCGCTACGTCGAGGACGTCACGCTGCCCAACACGCTGTCGCTGGCCTTCGTGCGCTCGCCGTACGCTCACGCGCGCATCACCCGCGTCGACGTCGAGGCCGCGCGCCGGGCGCCGGGCGTCGTCGCCGTGCTCACCGGCCGCGACGTGCCCGTCATCCCGAACATGCCGCTCGTCCCGATGGCGCCCAACCCGAAGGTCCCCCCCTACGAGCCGCTGGCGATCGACACCGTCCGCTGCGTCGGGGCGCCAGTCGTCGCCGTGGCCGCCGAGACGCGCGCCCAGGCAGCCGACGCGGCGCAGCTCGTGGACGTCGAGTACGAGCCGCTCCCAGCCGTCGTGGACGGCGAGGCGGCGCTCGCCGACGACGCCGTCGTCCTCTGGCCGGAGTTCGGCTCGAACGTCTGCTACCGCGTCGAACGCAAGCAGGGCGACGTGGACGCCGCCTTCGCGAGCGCCGCGCACGTCACGAAGGTCCGCGTCGCCTTCCCGCGCGTCGCGCCCGCGCCGATGGAGCCGCGCGCCATCGTTGCCAGCTATGACAAGCACGCCGACGAGCTGACCGCCTGGATCACCACCCAGACGCCCAGCGGCATGCGCGACTTCCTGGCGATGGTCTGCGGCCTCCCCGAGAACCGCGTCCACGTCATCACGCCCGACATGGGCGGCGGCTTCGGCGCCCGCAACAACAACTATCCCGAGTTCGTCGTCGCCGCCGTCCTCAGCCATCGCCTCGGCCGCCCGGTGCGCGCCGTGACCACCCGCTCGGAGGACATTAGCACCACCCACCACGGCCGCGACGCGGTGATCCACATCGAGGGTGCCGTGGACAAGGACGGCCTGCTGACCGCCGTGCGCGCCCGCATCATCGCCAATCTCGGCGCCTTCCTGTACAACGGCAGCCTGGTGACCGGCGCGCAGATCGCGGTGATGATCCCCGGCTGCTACCGCGTGCCCAACGCCGACGTCGAGACCGTGGGCGTGTTCACCAACACCAACCCCACCGGCCCCTACCGCGGCGCGGGCCGCCCCGAGGCCGCCGACGCCATCGAGCGCCTCGTCGACGCGATCACGCGCGAGCTGAACGTGGACCCCGTCGAGTTCCGCCGCCGCAACTTCATCCGGCCCGACGAGTTCCCTTACCGTACCCCCACCGGCCAGGTCTACGACTCCGGCAACTACGCGATGGCGCTGGACCGCGTGCTGGAGCTGAGCGGCTACCGCAAGCTGAAGGAGCAGCAGGCCGCCGAGCGCGCGCGCGGCGAGCGGACGCTGCTCGGCGTCGGGCTGGCGACGTTCACCGAGCCCAGCGCCGTCGGCTGGGAGAGCGGCCACGTGCGCATCGAGCCCTCCGGCCGCGTCACCGCCGCCACCGGCTCGTCGTCGCACGGCCAGGGCCACGAGACCAGCTTCGCCCAGCTCCTCGCCGAGCGCCTGGGCATCCCTTTCGAGGCGGTCGTCATCCGCCACGGCGACACGGCGACCACCCCGCCCGGGATCGGGACGTTCGGCAGCCGCAGCACCGTCCTCGGTGGCACCTCGCTCGTGCAGGCGGCCGACGCGGTGATCGCCAAGGCCAAGCGCATCGCGGCCGCCCAGCTCGAGGCGAACCCCGACGACATCCAGCTTCAGGCGGGACGCTTCCAGGTCGCGGGCCTCGCCGACAAGGCCGTCACCTGGGCCCAGGTGGCGGCCGCCGCCTACGGGCGCGGCAAGCTGCCCCCCGGCGAGACGCTCGGGCTGGAGTCGAGCGCCTACTTCAACTCGCCCACCCCCACCTTCGGCTTCGGCGCCGCCGTCGCCGCGGTGCGCATCGACCCCGACACCGGGCACGTCGCCGTCGAGCACCTCTACACCGTCGACGACTGCGGCACGGTGCTGAACCCGCTGCTCGTGCAGGGGCAGATCTACGGCGGCGTGGCGCAGGGCATCGGCGAGGCGCTCCAGGAAGAGGTCCTCTACGAGCCCGACGGCGGCCTGGTCACCGGCTCGTTCATGCACTACGCCATGCCGCGCGCCACCGACATGCCGCCGCTCGACCTCGTCGAGACGCACACGCCGTCACCCCTCAACCCGATGGGTTTCAAGGGCGTCGGCGAGTCGGGCTGCATCATCGGCACCGCGCCGATTATGAACGCCGTGGCCGACGCCCTCGCCCCGCTCGGCATCACCCACCTCGACATGCCCTACACCGCCGAGCGCGTCTGGGCGGCCATCAACCAGGCCCGCTCTCACACGTAAGCGCTCGGCCAGGAATGGCGTACCCGTTTGGCTTCACCAAACAGGTACACGCACCTGGGCCGGCGCCGCCCGGCCCGGCCCCGCCCGCCCCTTGTATTTTCCGCCCCTCTCTCGTATAATTATCGTGTAAATAGTAAATTTCTGTAAGTGTCAGGCGGGGCGCAGTCGCCAGGCTGTCGCGCCCGACCTGACGCCGGCTGTGCCCCGGTCACGCGCCCTCGGCTCGTCGTCCGCTCTCGACGCCTGATGGTTCCTCGTGCCCCGGCGCCAGGCGGCAGGGAGTAGGTAAGATGACGGCACTCAGGAACACCCTCGGCCGCGTGCGTGGCGCGGCCGGCCAGCGCGGGCTGATGACGCGCGTGGGCAGCGCGCTCAACGGCCTGCTGGACCGCTGGACCGATGACCCGGCGCTGATCTGTGGCGACGTCGATTCCAGCCTCGTGGCAATCGGCCGCGACCTGCAGTCCGAGGCGCGCCTCATTTACCGCCGCGACGCCTAACTGCGCGCGCGGCACACGGCAAGCGCCGCTCCCGGGAGATCTGGGGGCGGCGCTTTACGTGCCATCCCCCATCACCTGCCGGATGAAGCCCGAGGTCTCTAGCTCGCGCAGGAAGCGCGACTCGATGAAGTCGCTGGGCTGCTTGCCCGCCAGCCGCGGCTCGTCCTTCGCCAGGGCCGCCAGCAGGCGAGCGATCCCCTCCTCGCTGACGTAGGGCACGCGCGGACAGCAGCGCTCGAACTCCGCGTACATCTCGTCTAGGATCTCCGCGTCGTCCACCTCGACGTACTGGCGATACACGTCCTCGGCCCACGCCTTGTCCGTCCGGCCGCGGTGGACGCCCTGCACGAACCCCCGCGTGAAGCGCCGCATCGCTTCCTCGTTGCCGTTGACCCACGAGCGCAAGCCGCTCACCACGATCGACGGGTACTCCGGTCCCTGCGTTGCCAGGTTGATCAACTCGTGGAAGCCGGCGCGCCGCGCGAACGTGGTGCTGGGCAGCGACAGCACGCCCGCGTCGACCTGTTTGGCTTCCAGTGCCGCCAGGATGGCCGGCACCTGGCCAAGCTGGCGGAACGCGACGTCCCGCTCCGGCTCCAGGCCCCACATGTCCAGCGCCAGCAGGCCCGCCGACTGCGTCGCCGAGCCGATCCGCGTCACGCCCATCACCTTGCCGCGGAGCTGTTGCGGGTCCTGGATCTCCGGCTGGCTGATGATAGAGAACACCGAGTGGTTCGACCCCGCGATGAGCAGCGCCAGGTCCGCGCCCGAGACGGTGGCCTGGATGCTCGCGCTCGCGTCGATGCCGCCAAGCTGCAGCTCGTTGGCCAGCATCGCCTGGATCACCGGCGACGTGCTCGTGATGTTCATCAGCTCGACGTCGAGGCCCTGCTCGCGGAAATAGCCGCCCTCGTAGCCCATCCAGAAGCCGGACTGGCCGCTGCCCCGAGCGGCATAGTTCGCCACGAGCTTCAGCGGCGCGGGCGGCAGCGTTGCCGTCGCGGCGCTTCCCGCGGCCGGCGGGGCGCCGGCCGTCCCGCCGCCAGCCGGCTGGCTCGCGGCCGCCGGCGTGGTGGGGGCCGCGGGCGACGCGGCGCCGCCCGATCCGCAGGCCGCCGCGAGCGCGAGGAGCAGCGCGCCGATCGCGCGGCCCCACGCCGCGGGACAAGATGCCACCCGCGCCGCGGTGCGGAGAACGCCAGGTGGATACACGGTTGTTTGCCTCCGCGAGAGTGGGCGGCGCGGCCGTCCGCGGGCTACTGGCCGGTGAGCTGGCGCATGAAGCCCGAGGTTTCCAGCTCCCGCACGAAGCGTCCGTCCACCCAATCGGTGGCCGGCCGCCCGACCAGGCGGGGATCGTCCGCCACCAGGTCTTCCAGCAGGCGAGCCAGTCCCGCCTCGCTGACGTAGGGCGGCAACGGGAAGTTGTCGCGGTACACGTCGTACGAATCGTCCAGCAGCTGCTCGTCGTCGGTCTGCATGTACTTGCGCCAGACGCCGAGCGCCCACGGCCGGTCGGTCTTCAGCCGATAGATCGCCTGGGCGTACGCGCGCGCGAAGCGCCGCAGCGCCTCGTCGTTCGCGCCGACCCAGCTCCGCAGGCCCCCCACCGCCAGCGACACGTAGTCCGGCCCCTGCCGGCTGAGGTCCGCCAGCTCGTAAAAGCCCTCGCGCCGCGCCCGGATGTTGAACGGGCTCGTCATCATCCCCGCGTCGATCTGGCCGGCATCCAGCGCGGCGTAGACGGCCGTGTTCTCACCGAGCTGCCGCAGCGCCACGTCGCGGTCGGGCGCCAGGCCCCAGTCCTGCAGCGCCACGCGCGCCGCCGAGTGCGTCGCCGAGCCGATGCGCGTGATGCCGAGCACGCGCCCGCGCATCATCTGCGGGTCCGTGATGGCCGGCTGGCTCATCACCGAGTACAGCAGGCGGTTCACCGATCCGAACAGCAGGACCGTATCGGCGCCGCTCAGGCTGATCTGGATGGCCGTCGCGGGCTCCATCATGCTGATGTCTACGTCCCCCTGCATCATCGCCTGCACCGCGCGAGCGGTGTTGGGGACGTTCGTCAGCTCGCCGTCGAGCCCCTGCTCACGTAGGTAGCCGCCCTCGTACGCGGCCCACAGGCCCGATTGGCTCGGCCCGACCGCCGCGTAGTTGACCAGCAGGCGGATGGGCGCCGGCGCAGCCGTCGGCGCGCTCACGGCCACCGTCGGGGCGGTGGCCGCGCTCGCCGCGGCCACGCCCGCCGCTCCCGCGGCTGGGCTCGACGCGCCGCGACTCGGCGCGCAGCCCAGCACGACTAGGGCGCCCGCGCCGAGCGCGCACGACAGTCCGCGCCGTACGCCTCCAGCGCGCTCAGCAGTGAAGAGCATCGGCCTCTGCTAGTGTGACAAGCTAGCCGGGGGAATCGCCCCCGACTGCTCCAGCTCGCGCACGTAGTGCGAGTCGATCCACTCGGACGGCTTGCGGCCGACCAGGCGCGGCTCGTCCTTCGCCATGTCCTCCAGCAGTCGCGCCATGCCCGCCTCGCTGACGTAGGGCGGCAACGGGAAGTAGTTGCTGAACTGCGCGTATGTGTCGTCGAGCACCGCCGGGTCATCCACCTTCAAATACTTGCGGTACACCTCGATAGCCCAGGGCTTGTCGCTCTTGAACCGCTGAATGCCCTGCACGTAAGCGCGCGCGAAGCGCCGCACCACGTCCTGGTTCGCATCCACCCAGCTCTTCGGGCCGCCCACCGCGACCGACGGGTACTCGGGGCCTTGCGTCGCCAGGTTGATTAGCTCGTAGTAGCCGGCCTGCCGCGCCTGCGTGTTAGTCGGCGGCGACACGGCCCCCGCGTCGATCTGACCCGCCTGCATGCCTGCCAGGATCGCCGGCACCTCTTGAAGCTGGCGGAGCGATACGTCCTGGTCGGGCTTGAGTCCCCACATCTGCAGTGCGACCAGCGCCGCCGTGTGCGTCGACGACCCGAAGCGGGTGATGCCGAGCGTCTTCCCGCGCAAGTCCTCAGGCTGCCGGATCGTCGGCTGCGTCATGATCGAAAACACGAGTCGGTTGACCGATGCGAACAGCATCCAGAGATCGGCGCCGTTCAGGCTCGCCTCGACCGTCGCCGCGGGATCGAGGCTGCCCATCTGCACCTCCCCCGCGACCATCGACTGGATTGCTCGTGAGGTGCTGGCGATATTGACGAGGTCGACGTCCAGCCCTTGCTCCTGGAACAGCCCCGCCTCGTACGTCATCCAGATGCCCGACTGCGAGCCGCTGACGGCCGTCCAGTTGGTGACCAGATGGACGGGCGCCGGCGGTGCAGTGGGCACGGCCGCCGCGGGGCCGCTGGCCGCCGCCGGACCGTTGGCCGCGGCCGCGGCCGAGCCGGTGGTGCCGCTGGGCGAGGCCGCGGGTGCCGGCGCCGCGCTGGGCGCGCAACTGGCCACGAGCCAGGCGAGCGCCAGCAGCGCCGCGCCCAGGTGCCAGCCGCCGGCGCGGCGCGACCGAGAACCTCTCGCGCTCGTCGTCAGCCTCACGCTTCATCCTCCCACTGATCGGGTCAGAGCCACTGGCGGGCGGACCGCGCCCGGGCGCGCGCTCGCCACGCTGCGCGGTCCAGAAAGCTCCGGGGCCGGCCGCGCCGCCTCCCCGCGCATCGCCACGCGATCCGTCCGGGCCTGTGCGCCCAGTATAGCGCGAGGCCGGACCGGCGGGCACCCCGGGCGCGGACGCTCGCCGCCCACAAAACGGAGTACAATGGCCGCGCGGAGGCACACGAACAGGAGGCGAGGCGGCATGAAGACGCTGGTGGTGGACCTGCGCGACCGGATCGAGCGCTCGGGGGTACCGATCGATCCCGCTCTCGACATGACGTATGTCGACCTGCAGCCCTTGGAGACGCTGAAGCCCCACCTGGCCGACGCCGAGCTGCTGTTGACGACGCCCCGGCTGACGGTAGACGACGCCCTGCTCGACGCGGCGCCGCGCCTGCGGTTCATCCAGGTGCCCAGCACCGGCTTCGATCGCGTGGACGTCGAGGCCACCGCCCGGCGCGGCATCCCCGCCGCCCACGTGCCTGGCGGCAACGCGCTGTCGGTGGCCGAGCACGTCTTCATGGTCATGATGGCGCTGCAACGGCGGCTCTTGCCCAGCCATGCCGGCATCACAGCGGGACGCTATCAGCCCGAGAAGAACCGCCTCATGGCCGAGGGCATCTACGAGCTGTGGGGCAAGACGCTGGGCATCGTCGGCTTCGGCCGTATCGGCCGCGAGGTGGCCAAGCGCGCCGCGGCCTTCGACATGAACGTCATCTATTACGACATCGTCCGGCCCGACCCCGAGGAGGAGCAGCGCTACCACGTCAGCTTCGCGCCGCTCTCCGACCTGCTGGCCCGCGCCGACATCCTCACCGTCCACGTCCCGCTCGAGAAGTCCACCTATCACCTCATCGGCGAGGCGGAGCTGGCCAAGCTGCGGCCGTCGGCGCTGGTGATCAACGCCGCCCGCGGCCCGCTCGTCGATCCCGCGCCGCTGGCGGCGATGGTGGCCGACGGCCTGCTCGCCGGCGCCGCCGTCGACGTGTTCGAAACCGAACCGGCCCCCGATACCGACCCGCTGGTCGAGCTGGCCCGCTCCGGCTGCGAGCGCCTCATCCTCACGCCGCACCTCGCCGGCGTGACCGCCGAGTCGTCGGTCCGCGGCGCCCAGCGCGCGCTCGCCAACCTCGCGCGGGTGGCCCACGGCGAGCCGCCGCTGGACGTGTTCAACGGCGTGGCCATCCCCGCGCGCGCCGACGCCGCACCCGCCTGAGGCGTGTCCCGGAGTCCCGGCGACCCAAACGGCACCGGAGGACGAGTCCATGCACACCAAGAGCCGTGTTCGATCCTGGCGTCTCGTGGGCTGGGGCCTGGCGCTGGCCGCGCTGCTACTCGCCGGCCCCACCGCGCTGCCCCGCCCCGCACCGGTCCTCGCGGCCCCCGGCCCGGCCGCCGCGTCGGCCGCCGCCGCCGGCGTGCCACTCCAGCAAGACCTGACCCCCGTCCGCGTCGGCATGCAGTACCTCATCAGCGACGCCGGTGTGCTGATCGGCGACGAGTGGGGCTACTTCCGCGAGGTCGGTATCGAGATCCAGCCGCAGCGCCTCGACAACCCGGAGCTGCAAGCCGGCATGGCCGCCGGGCAGGTGGACGTCGGCGGCATCGGCCCGACCGCCGCGCTGTTGAACGCGGCGCTCCGCGGCATACGCTTGCGCATGGTCGGCGACCGCGGCACGCTGGCGCCCGGTCATGGCTACCTGGCGCTCGTCGTCCGGAAGGATCTTGTGGACAGCGGCCAGGTGCGCGACGTGGCCGACCTGCGCGGCCGCAAGATCGCGTCGCAGCCCCCCCTCTACGCCACGCCCGGCTACTACGTGCTCTCGCGCCTGCTGGAGAACGCCGGCCTGCGCGAGGACGACGTGGAGTACGTGCCGCTCGGCTTCGCCGACCAGGCGACGGGCCTGGCCGGCGGCAGCGTCGATGCCATTTGGGGCGCCGAGCCGGCGCCGACCACCGTCGTCGGCCAGGGCCTCGGCGTCCGCCTGCGCGGCGGCGACGAGGCGGTCCCGAACTTCGACCTCGGCGTGCTGGCCTATTCCGAGCCATTCGCCGCTCAGACCGATCTGGCCCGCCGCTTCATGGTCGCGCACCTGCGCGGTGTGCGCACCTACCTCGACGCCTTCACCCGCAATATCGACCGCGACCGCGTGATCGACCTGTTCGTGCGCCAGACGGCGCTCAAGGACCGATCGCTCTACGACCGCATGGTGATGCCCTATATGGACCCCGACGGGGCGTTCAACACGCTCGACTACGACCGCGTGCAGGACTACTACCTCCGCAACGGCGTCATCCCGCAGACCGTAGACCTCTCGCAGCTCGTCGACAACTCCTTCGCCGAGTACGCCGCCCAGCAGCTCGGGCCGTACTAAAGAGCTACTTCACGGCGCTCGAACTTTGCGACCCGGAAGAACGCGCGACCGACGCAAGCGCCGGCATAACTCCCATCCGTCGTCGTGCCATCTGATGCGGGGCGGGGCCAATAGGGCAGCCTGGCCTGAAGTCTGCACATCCCTCCCGAGGGGTGCTCGGGCGAGTCTGAAGGCGCTCAGCTCAGAGGCACTGCCCGCGGAGTTGACATGATGAATGTGGGCCGCATCCTTGCCATCGGCGGTTTCGTGGCCGCCATCGCCCTGCTCGTCCTACCCAGTGGTAGCTCCCGGGCGGCGCCCCTCTCGGACTCGCCATCGGGCCGCTGGATCGATGCGAACCTCACCGAGCCGGCGCGCATCACCGCCTACGAGGGGGATCAGGCCGTCCGTAGTGCGCTGGTGATCATCGGCACCGGGGCCCACCGGACGCCCACCGGCCACTACCGCATCCTCCGTCGAGTCGCTGATGAGACTATGGACAGCGCGACTATCGGCATTCCGCGGAACGCACCGGGCGGCTACTACTTACGGCACGTGCTGTACACCCAGTACTTCACGAACGATGGTGCCTCGCTCCACTACAACTACTGGTCCAGCAACTTCGGCCATCCGGGGAGCCACGGTTGCCTGGGGATGAGCCTGGAGGACGCGCGCTGGTTCTGGAACTGGGCAGACATCGGCACCCCCATCTACATCCACTACTAGCGGCCCCCGGGATGCCCGCCCGACCGAGCATCCGGCGCGGTATTGGTTGGTGCGGTGGCTCGGCTACTCGGGCTGCGGCAATTGGGCGCTCGTTAGCATCCCGTACTTCGGTCGCGGCTCTGGTCGGTGGGCAGCCGCCCGCGTTTCTGGCATGAGCTTTGCAGCGACCTCCCGCGATGAGGAGGTGGGCCATGACCGCGAGTCAGCCGAGCAGCATGACCGAGACGGTCGCCCGAGTGATCGAGATCAGTGCCCGGTCGGACAAGAGCTTCGACGACGCCATCCGGGTGGGGATCGAGCGGGCGAACAAGACCCTCCGCCAGGTGGAAGCGGCCTGGATCAAAGACCAGCGGGTGGAACTGAAGGACGGGAAGATCGTGGGGTATCAAGTGAACATGCTGGTGACCTTCGTGCTGGAGGACACTCCCTAGGTTGGGCTGCGCGCACCTAGCCGAGCCGGGGCCGTCATCACCCTTCCAGCTCGTGCTTCATCCGCTAGTAGGTGGCTTGGTCGATCTCCCCGGCCGCCTAGCGCCCGGTTGCCTAGCGAGCAGGAACCCAGGTCCGGGGGTCAGAGACCGCCTCAGCGCAGGCCGGACGCGCGCTATACTATGACTCTGGTATGATTTGGCCGGAGTCCAGCAGTTGTTCCAGCTAGGGAGAACATCACCATGGCGATGCAGCGGTGGGATCCCTTCAGCGAGATGACCAGTCTCCGGGACGCGATGAGCCAGCTGTTCGAGCGGAGCATGGTACCCCCGACAGGAACAATGGGCCGCATGCTCGCGGCGCCGATGGATGTGCATGCCGAGGGCGACAACTACGTGATTGAAATGGCGCTGCCGGGCGTCAAGCCGGACGCGGTCGAGATCTCCGTGCTGGGCAACCAGCTGACCGTTCGCGGCGAGTTTCCCGCCGCTGCGGAGGGGCAGCCGGGGCGGCAGCAGCTGCACCGCGAGCTGCCGCGGGGCCAGTTCGAGCGCACCATCACGCTGCCGACGGAAATCGATGCGGACAAGGCGCAGGCCCGCTTCGAGCACGGGATGCTGCACCTGACGGTGCCGAAGGCGGAGGGGGCCAAGCGACGCCGGATCTCCGTCCAGCATCAGCCAGGCAGCTAGAACCCCTTCGCTCCACTCTTGGAGCGGCGCTTCCGCAAAGCCCCTCAATAGCGTGTCGCTTCAGCTGAAAGCGTGAGCGGCGTGCAGGCACTGGGCAGCAGCGCTGGGAGAAGGCACATGCCCCAGGACCACCGCAAGCCTTTGCATACGCTGCCTCAGTGTCCGGTATGTGGAAGCACCAACCTCGTCCACGACGAGCTGCTCACCGGGGAGCAGAGCTGGCGCTGCCGCGAGTGCGGCCACGAGTGGCCGCAGGAGTCACGGCACCCCGAGGACGACACCCCGGCAGCAGGGTGACCAGCCTTGCCCGCGGCCCGCGCGATTCATCGGGTCCACGGCATAGCGCGTCTCGCCTCTAAAGCGCGAGGGGCCGCGGGGCGCGGCCCCTCGCAGGCGATGGTCGAGCCACGTGCCAGCGCCGCGCTCCCCACACCGCAGGCGAAATGTCTCGGCCGGCGAACCGGCCGTCCGCTCTGGCACGCGCCGTGCATTGTCCAATTAGCGGAGGGGCAGATCATAACCGTGCGCCAGCGCGGGGGAGGAAGCATCATGGGCGATCGCGTGGACGAGCTGAAAGGCAACGTCAAGGAAGACTGGGGCAAGCTGACGGGCAACGAGCGCGTCGAGGCCGAGGGACGCGCCGAAGCCGACAAGGCGCGGACTATGCGCGAGACGAAGGGCGCCGTGGAGCAGGCCGGCGGCTCCGTCAAGGAGGGCGTCGGCCAATTGATCGGCGACGAGCGCCTGGAGGCCGAGGGCAAAGCCGACCGCCTGAGCGGGAAGGCGAAGCAAAGCGGCTAGCAACCCTGACGCGACCCCAGGCAGGGGGGCCATACCGGCCCCCCTGCTTGCTGTCCGTCGCCGCTTGCTGTCCGTCGCCAGCCCGCTGCCCTACGGCTGCTCCCGCTCGAAGGCGAAGCGCATGTCCGTGGCAGGCAAGTCGCCCGGGCGGTTCAGCCCGGCCGGCTGCGCGTTGTTGTACTGCCGGAAGTAGCGACTGTTCTGCGCCTGGGCCGCCAGATCTGGCGGCACCCCGTCCCCGGTGATGACGGTCTTGAACCACTCCGCCAGCAGCAGTCCCTGCGTACAGGTGCAGGTCACGTCGAAGTGCATGATCCCGCGCTGAAAGCGCTGGTACACGAACCCCTGGTTGCTCGGATCGAACGCCGGATGGCTGATCGGCGCGCCCCAGATGTCCAGGTTGAACAGCGGGTCGGACTCGCTGCCCGGCACCGTCGTGCGGAACGTCTGCCAGTAGTTCACTGGTAGGTTGTTCCACTGATCCGGCGCGTTCTGCTGCACGAAGCGCACGATATCCGTGGCATAGGTCGGGCTGCCCACACTGGGGGTCTGGTCTTTCAGCGCCTGATCCACGTCGGGGAACACCGAGCCGTTGATGTGCGTGTACGGCATTAGCTCGGGATCGAGCAAGTTCAGCGTGTGTACGCTGCCGTCCGCCCACTTCTGCATGATCTGCCGTTGGAAGAACTGAACGGGGAACCCGAGGAACTGGAACTCACGCGAAATCGGGTAGCCGAAGGTGCGTATCTCACCGTACCCTTGGAAGAAGCCCCAGAAGGCGTCGTCGCGGATCGCGTAGCCCGACTCGGGAAAGTAGCGGCCTGGCGGCGCCGGCCCGAGGTTGGGCACCGGCGGGCTCGTCGGCTGCGGCACCGGCGTCGCCGTCGCCTGCCGCTGACTCGGCGGCGCCTGGACCGGCGTCGGCGTGCTCCCGCGCAGGCTCGGCGGCAGGACCGCCGGCGTGGGCGACAGCTGGGCGGCGGGCGCCGCCCCCGCCGGCGCCGGATCGCCGCGCCACAGCCAGAACGGCACGCTCGCCAGGAGCAGCACGAGCGCGGGCAGCGCCCGCAGCAGACCACGCATCCCTCACCTCCACCGCCGCGCCACCGCGCGGCTTGTTACCCAGTCTCGCACGGCCCGCGCCTGCAAGGGATGTACCACGGCATCTCGATTCCGAGACGCGGCAGCCAGCAGGCGCCCGGGGCGTCGGCGCGTCCGCCCGGGCTTACGGTCGGTCGCGCTGCCCGCTACCTCCGCTCCCGGCGCCGCGACACTGCTGCCCGCCCTCCCCCTGCTGCCGCCCCTCGCCCGCTCCGGACGATCGCCGCTCCCTAATGCCTTACCTCGTAGGGGCGCAGCTTCCCGCGCCCTGCCCGATCGCCGCTCGGCGTTTCCGGCGCCGCTTGCTGCGCCCTGCGCGGTCGGCCAATCGGGCCAGCGTCATATCGAATCCGGTGAGGCGACATCCTTCCCCCTCTCCCCCTGCCAGAGGGCCTGCGTGAGGGCGGTCGCCCTCCCCCTCTCCCCCTGGGAGAGGGCCGGGGTGAGGGCGTCCTCCCCCTCTCCCTCAGGAGAGGCCGGCAGATGGGTGAGGTCCGTCCTCCCCCTCGCCCCCTGAGAGAGGTCGGGGTGAGGGCCCGCCCCGCGTCCTTCCTCCTCTCCCAATGGGAGAGGGCCAGGGTGAGGGCAGGCCCGCTGGGCGCCCTCCCGACCAGATCGCGGCCCCCTCGGTGCCGGACGATAGCCCCTCGCCAATGCATTATCAGTAGAAAGGCCGCGAGGCGCGCAGGAGAGCGCCCGCTAGCTCGCGCGACGTGGTCGCCGTCCCTGCCCGTACACGCCTCCCCCCGCACCCGCCGCCCGCGCCCGGCCCGGGGCCGCCCCGCCGGCCCGGCCCGCGGCAGGCCCCCGGGGGAGTATCGTACGGGGTAAACGATGTGACCTTCCGCGCCCGACCAGCGCGCGCAGACCCGCGCCCGGCCTAGCAGTTAACCATCCGGTTAAGGAGCATCGTTTGACCGTTCCTCGGCTAAACTACACCGTCGCATGGTGGCGCGCACCCGATCGAGCGGTAGCCCGAACCGCGCTCCCGCTCGGCACACGGCGGCGCCGGCCTACGCCTTACGGATTGCGACGAGAGGAGCGCGCGGTGTGCCGTTTAAAGCAACTTGCCGGGAAGTTGAGCAGCGAGCGTCCCGCAGGGGCGGCTCACGTGGCCGGCCGCGGCCTGTGGCGCAGAATACTGCGAGCGCCACTGGCCGCCGCCCCGGCGCCGGAGCCACCGGGAGGGCCGGTGCAGCGGGGGCGTGAGGCGCGGCATACGGCCAGCGCCACTGGCCGCAGCCCCGGCGCCGGCCGCCTCCTCAGCCGGGCTGTAAACCGCTGTAAAGGCGGGGCGAGCACCGCGCCCGGCTCATCGGCCTCTGCAAGCCCGGTACCTCCGCCGAGGCAGCGCCGGCGTAGAGCCGGCGCGGGTAATCGAGGGGGACGACGGATTTGAGGTTCACAACGTCGGCGTCGCCAGCGTCGCGAAACGCCCAGGCATATTCGATCACGGATGGCTCGGGGACCTCGACGTCTTCGACGTGCAGGCCAAGCCCCCGCGCATGGTCGAGCACCTCAGACTCATGTGCTTCCCTACCGCCGCGGGCGGCGAGTACGGGCTCGCCGCCCCGCGCCTTGAGTTGGGCAACGGTTTCGACAGCCATTATCCAACGCTTGGCAGGGTCCCACCGGGCAACCCCGGCGAGCACGGTAGGCTTGTGGAGGCTGCGCCTGAGGATACCGACCAGGGTCTCGCCGATTGGTCGTAGCAGCCGGCGCGGAATCCGCCCGGACTCGGCAAACGTGATCGAGTTCCAATCCGTCTCGACGATCGGTCGTAGCAGCCGGCGCGGAATCCCGTTGGGAATGACGAGCGGATTGACGCCGCAGGTCTGCATCTCGTGCTTCATGTAGCGGCTGACCGTCGTGATAGTTGTCGCAAGGGCGAGGCGTGGCCAATCGACGCGCGGAAAGCCCATGGTGTTATTGGCACTCCTGAGCAGCACCGCTGACGCGCGGCACCCGGCGGCGTGCAGCAAGTCGGACACGGGCCACATGGCCTCGGCGGTGTGCCATTCTTCGCCCAGGACGACGACGAGCTGCGCCGCAGCGATTGCGGGGAGGGCGATCTCGTCCATGACGAACGGCGGGGCGGAGGCATTGAAGTCGCGCAGCTTGCCCTCCTCGCCCTCGGACACGCCGCCGGGGTGGTAGGCGCTGATCCTCTGGCATCAGCGGTGCAGCATCAGGCCGCCGTCACAGCGAGACTCGGCGCCGGGCGCGTGCGGGTCGCCGACGTAGAGGAGGTGCGTCGAGTAGCCGGCTTCCGCGACCAATCCGCCTCCCGCGGCTGGTGCCCGCCAGCGGACGGCCAGCCAGGATGTGTTGGATCCGGAGGACGCGATCACCCCGGTGGCAGCAGCGAACCGTGTGGGACGCGCTGCCTCTCGCGAGCGGGGACAGCCCGGCCGTCAAAGGGGGGCGCGACTACATTGAAAGTTTACCTCAGCAGGCGCGGTCAGCGAGGGGGAACCCGGCGGCGCGGCGAGCAAACCTGCCTTAGGCTGGTAGTAGAAGCAACCGGCGGCGCTCTCGCTCATTCGTCTGCGCGCTATAGCGGTTTGCGGCCGGCTTCGGGCTTCTGCTACAATGAGTTGTTTGCTGCGGGGCGTAGCGCAGCCTGGTTAGCGCGCAGCGTTCGGGACGCTGAGGTCCCCAGTTCAAATCTGGGCGCCCCGACCTGAGACCGGATAGGCCGATGAAACCCGCTCGTCGGAGCGGGTTTTCGCTGCCATGGAGCTTTGCGGTCGTCGGCTGGACGCCGCACGACCGGTGGCGTCCGCCCGAGGGCGCCGCGTATCCCCGCTCGGCCGTGGCGCCGGGGCGAATGCGAAGGAAGCGGGCGATGTACGCAGTAGTCGAGACCGGCGGCAAACAGTACAAGGTCGAGCCGGGCGGGACGTTCCAGGTGGAGCTGCTGCCCGCGGAGATCGGAGCGACCGTCGAGCTGGAGCGGGTGCTGCTTGTGGGCGACGGCGATGCGGTCGAGGTAGGCCGGCCCCTAGTAGCCGGCGCGCGGGTAGTCGCCGAAGTCGTCTCCCAGGACAAGGCCGACAAGATCGTCGTCTTCCGCTACAAGCGGAAGGTGCGCTACCGGCGCAAGACGGGGCATCGGCAGCGGCTAACGCGGCTACTGGTGAAGGAGATCGCCCGGTAGTACGCTATCAGTAGCCAGCCGTCGGCCGGTACGGACTGGGGCGCGGCGGCGCCGCGAGCCGAGAGCCGCCGGGCGGACGACGAGGAGATCAGCATGGCTCACAAGAAAGGCATGGGAAGCTCCCGCAACGGGCGGGATAGTCCCGGACAACGACTCGGACTAAAGGTAGGCGATGGCCAGTTCATCCGGGCCGGCAGCATTATCGTGCGCCAGCGCGGCACGCCGCTCAAGCCCGGCGTGAATGTCGGCTGCGGGCGCGATCACACGCTGTTCGCGCTGGTCGACGGACACGTCAGGTTCGAGAACGCGACACGGGTCCGGAAGCGCGTTAGCGTGTACGCGCCGATGGCAGGTGGCGAGGAGTAAGGGGCGCCAGCAGGCGCTCTGCTCCCGTCTTAATTCAGGGCACCGCGCGCGAGCCGGCGGCCCAGGTCACTGGACTTTACGATGCGAGCAAACATCCATCCCGAATACGTTGAGGCGACGGTACGCTGCGCCTGCGGCAATCGCTGGACCACGCGGTCGACGCGACCCGAGCTACGGCTCGACATCTGCTCGAAATGCCACCCGTTCTTCACGGGCGAGCAGCGGCTCGTCGATACCGGAGGTCAGGTCGAGAAGTTCATGCGTCGCATGAACCGGACCAAGAGCTAAGCTCGGCCGCCACGCGCACGCGTGCTCCGGGGATACGCCGCAGGGACGGGGCCAGGCCAGCGTAGGGTTGGCCAGGCCCCGTCCCTGCTTATACTCATGGCCCGGCGCTGGCCGCGAGCAGTGTGGGCTCGCGCGGCGGTCCGCCGCGCGACAGCCACGTCACAGAGTCCTGAGCCGACATCTCCCGCCCAGCTCGCCCGGCCTACAATGTCCTTGTCCGTTCCACGCATGCGTGGCCGGCCATGTCATGGCGGGACCGCCAATCTGGCGCTGGAGCATTCTATGGCGACTACTCGCAAGGCCGTGGCGGCCGACGACCTCGATGCGTTTCAACAGGGTGCGGCGGCCGTGGACGCTGGCACTGACTGCGCCGCCTGCCACGCGCCGCTGCCCGAGGGCCACCGCTACGTCTGCACTGCCTGTGCCGAGGACAGCGCTCGCCGCGCGGACGCCATCCTCGCGGCGCTCCAGGCGCCGAGCGCCGACTTGACGCCGATTGCCGACCTGGCTGACGTCTCGGAGGACGACGAGCTGATGGACTGCCCGACCTGCGGGATGCCGCTGGACGCGAGCGGCCGCTGCGCGGGCTGCGTGACCACCGTTCGGCGCTGACCACCGCGTAGGGCGGGCCTACTCGTACAAGGTTGCGCCGAGCATGATATGCGCGAAAGTCTGCCAGCTCGGAGCCTCGGGAACGGGTAGTCCTTGATTTTTATAGAAGCCGTCCATATCAGTCGTCCAAGCACTTACCGCCGCCAGATAGCTGTCGAGGGTCGGGTTCTCCCACGCAGCCGGGTTCGCGTCGAGATCGCGGCGCAGCGCGTCCACAAAGGCGATGAAATCAGCTCGAGACTGTAGGCTCGAGATCATAGACTCTGGTTCTCTCATACGCGCCCTCGCTCAGAAGATGGCCAGTAGCTCCAGGGAATCTCGCCTGCGCGGGTCGGTTAGCGGAGGCCGCCGAGCTGGTAGAGGCGGCGCTGCCAGTCCTCGTACTGAGCCTCCAGGCGGTCGGGGGGCAGATCGTCGGGATACCAGCGTTGGAAGCCGGGATCTTTCGCGGCGCTGCCGCGCCCCAATTGTTCGAGGACGGCCTGCCCTCCGTCGGGCGCCACGATCCAGTCGGCGAACAGGATCGCGGCGTTCGGGTGCGGCGCGCCAACCGGTAGGACGATCGTGCCGGCATTGGTCACGACTGGCTCCAGCGGGACGTAGTCGGCCGGGGCATCCGGATCCTTCTGGCGAAGCTCGACGTGGTGCTCGCGGAAGGTAGTTGGCGAGGCGGGGAACTCGCCGGTCACCACCAGCCCGAGCACGGCCGCGCCCGAGACGTTCTGGATCTGGATTTGCTGCTGCTGCATCTGCTCGACGAAGTCGCCGCCCACATTGAGCAGCCAATTTCCAACCTGATTCACGCCCGTGCTCGTGCCGGCCATAACCAGCTTGCCGCGAAAGTCGGGCCGCGCCAGGTCGCGGTAGGTGCGCGGCGCGGCGTCGCGGCTGAAGAGGCGCGTGTTGTAGGCGAAGACTTGATAGGACTCGCGGTCCACGATGCCGAGCACCCGGTCGGTGCCGGCGCCGCGCAGCGCCCGGCCAGGGTAGGTGCCCGCGTGGACCGTATAGAACGGGATGATCTGGTTGGCCCGAGCTAGCTCCTGGATGGCAGCGCCGGTCGTCTCGATCGCGTCGGCGGCGTAGCGCCCGGCGCGCTGCTCCTCGGTGAACCGCTTGAGGAGATTGGCATCGTCGGCGCGGTACAGGTCCACCGGTACGCCGTAGCGCTGCTGGAAGGCGTCCGCGACGACCTGGGGACCGATGCCCGCGAGCGAGGTGTACCAGGTAACTGTGCCCTCACGCTGGGCGCCAGCGAGCAGGGCCGCGTCGCGGTCCGCGCCGCTGTAAAGCGCGAGATCCTCGTAGCGCGTGGGCGGCCCGGCCACGGCGGCGGGGCCCGCCGCCGTGCCTGACGTACTCGACGGCGGCGGCACAGGCGCACACGACCCGTGGCTGGCGGCCAGCGCGATCAAGAGCAGGGCACTGGGCCAGCGGCAGACGATGAGCCGCTGCTGGCGGGTGCGATCGGCCCAAGGCATCAGCCATCCCTCGGCGGTAGGGCCAGGTTGTAGAAGCGGCCCGCGTTCTCGCCCAGGAGCTTGCGCTTGACGCGCTCGCCCAGGTCGGTGCGCTCCAGGAACTCGAGCGCGGCGTTGTCGCGCAGCTCCACGTGCGGGATGTCGGACGAGTACATGACGTGGTCTTCCCCGATAAGCTCGACGACGTCGGGCAGCCAACGGTCGTCGGCCTCCGGGGTGACGTAGAGCTGGCCGCGGCGCAAGTAGGCGGATGGCTCGTCGGCGGGCAGCCGCCAGGTCCACGGATGGCCTTTCATCCGCATGATGCGGTAGTACTCATCCAGACGATCGACCAGGAACGGGACCCAGAGCGAGCCCGCCTCGAGAAAGGCGAAGCGCAGCCTCGGATAGCGGTCGAGCACGCCGCCCTCGATCAGACTGAAGAAGGCCATGAGAATCGGGAGCGTCAGGCTAAAGCCGGTGGCGGCAAAGGCGCTTTCGACGGTGTCGGCCAGGGCGGGGAAGCTGCGGCCGACGTGGACGCAGATCGGCAAACCCGCCACCGCGGCCGATTCCCAGACCGGATCGAGCGGACGTGCGCCGAGCATTTGCTCGCCGGCCGTCCCGTAGATGACCAGTGCGGTGCCGCCGAGCGCCTTGATCTCCTCGATCGCCGCGATGGCCGATGGGACGTGACGGAGCGGCACGAGTCCGGCCCACTTCAGGCGCGCGGCGGCCGGGCGGCACGCCTGGGCTATGTAACGGTTGTAGGAGCGGTAAAGCGCCGCCTCGAACAGGGCATCGCGGGTCATCTGGGCGAACGTCACGCCGGGAAAGATCACCTGCGCGTCGATGCCAAGCCGGTCGAGGTCCGCGACGCGCGCTGCCGCATCGGTGAGGTCCTGGCTGGGCACGCTGTAGGCAACCTTCGAGCGAGCGTAGACGCTGGTGGGCGGCACGCCACCCGGGATGGCGCCCGGGCCGATGGGGTTCGGGATGGTGTGGCCGTCCACGACCCAGAAGCTGTTGAGCGGGCCGCGATTCGCGTCGTGCTCGGTGAGCGTTACCGGGTAGGGGCGTCGCGGCCGGTACTCCTCGTCCAGGTAGTCCCAGACGCGGGTCGGGGGGTTGACGTGCGCATCGGCGTCGACGATCCACCAGTCGTTCAGCATGTTCGTCCTACAAGGCGGTGGCTGGGGCGCAGCAGGTCCGGCCCGCTGCCGCGGCCGCTGGCTCGCGGCCCGATCATAGCGCAAAGCCGCACGCCGGCGCAGGCATGGAGTGGTCCTCCACGTGCTGGCGGGGCGTCGGCGAGGCGAGGGCGCCGGCGAGCGCGAGGCAGTGTGATGGCGCCACGTATGCGTTGGGCGATGGACGGCGCACGCGGTCCGCCTGCCCAGGCACGCGGGAGCGGATAGGTTTATCCGAGGAACGGTCAAACGATGCTCCTTGACCGGGTGGTTAACTGCTAGGCCGGGCGCGGGTTGGCGCGTGCTGGTCGGGCGCGGAAGGTCGCATCGTTTGCCCCGTACGATACTCCCCGGCTCTCCTGCCGCGGGCCGGGCCGGCGGGGGCGTGCCCCGGGCATAGGCGCGGGCGGCGGGTGCGGGGGGAGGCGTGTACGGGCAGGGACGGCGACCACGTCGCGCGAGCTAGCGGGCGCTCTCCGGCGCGCCTCGCGGCCTTTCTATCAAATATGCATTGGCGGGGGGCGATCGTCCGGGTGAGGCGGGGAGCCGGGCAGGGCGCCGCGAGCGGCGGGGGCTTGAAGTAGCACGGGCGGCCGTGGTAGACCACTGCGCCGCACCGAGCCGCGGCGAGGAGGGGGCAGTGGGGCGCGCACAATCGCGCCACCGGCCGCCGCCCGCAGGCCGCGCCGGGCCGCGGAGAGGAGGGCACCGTGGGGCTGTACGAGGAGTTCCTGGCCGACGCGATCGACCTGCACTGCCATATCGACCTGGAGTTCTCCGAGACAGCGTTCCGCAAGCGCGAGCCCGAGTGGGACTGGCTGCCGAAGGCCGAGGCGCTGGGCATGCGGGGCGTCGTGCTCAAGTCGCACTGGTGGCCTACCGCCGTCGCCACCCCGTACATCCGCGCGCTCTACGACGGCCCGGTCGAGTTGTACTCTAGCATCGTGCTCAACCCCGTGGCCGGCGGCACGGAGCTATGGGCGGTCGAGTCGGCCGCGGCGTTGGGCGCCCGCATGGTCTTTCTGCCGACGTGGGGCTCCTGCCATGACCTGGAGGTCCAGGGCCACATCGTGCGCAACGTGCTGCCGCGGGTCTACGAGACGTTCGAGGTGGGTCGCATCCCAGGCGCCTCGTTCCTGGACGAGCAGGGCCGCCTGAGCGCGCGGGGCCGGGAGCTGGTCGCCTACTGCCACGAGCGCGGCCTGACCCTCGGGACGGGGCACGTCTCGTGGCAGGAATCGCTGGCGGTGATCGAGGAGGCGCACGCCCGCGGCTACCAGCAGGTCGTTTTCACGCACCCGCTGTCCGGCGGCATCGAGGCGCCTCTCGACGCCGCCCAGCGCGCCGCGGCCCTCGGCGCCTGGGTGGAGATCTGCTGGACGAACGTGGCGCCGGGCCGGATGGACCCGGCCGAGGTCGTCAAGTGGATCAAGGCGGTCGGCGTCGAGCGCGTCGTAGTGTCCACCGACTACTTCCGCACCGCGCAGCCCTGCCCCCCCGAGCTGTTCCGGCTGCTCCTCGGCACGCTGTACGACGCTGGCCTGACCGCCACTGACGTGCGCACCGTCGCCGCCCTGAATCCCGCGCGCGCGCTGGGCTTGCCTCTGCCAGCGTCGGTCGCCTAGCCTCGCGCCGGAGCGACCCATCAGATCAGCTTTGCCGCCGTGTCGAAGCGCGCGACTCTACGGGGGATGACGTGCGCGTCCCTGGGGTCAAGGCTCAGCGGATGTTTGACGGCACCCCAAGCCCGTCGTATAGTTCCGGAGCACGCTACACTGGTCCGGGGAGCGGCGGCGCGCTCCGCACGAGGCGCGATGTCCCCGCTTGGTGGGCCTGCCGGCGCCAGCCGGCCATTTCGATCGCGGAGCGGCGTTGTGACCAATACGACCCAGGATGAGCGCCCCAACATCTGCGTGCTCATTGACTTCGAGAACATGGCTGTCAGCGCGGAGCAAGTCGACCAGGAATTCGATCTGACCCCCGTGATGGAGCTTTTGAAAACGCGTGGCCGGCTGGCGATTCGCCGGGCCTATGGCGACTGGGCTCGCTACCGGCACTTCCGCGCCGACCTCTTGGACCACGCGGTAGACCTGGTCCAGCTCTACCGCTTCGGCTCGGCCGGCAAGAACCGTGCTGACATCCGCCTGGCTATCGACGCGATGGAAGTCGTCTTCACGCGGCCGGCCGTCGACATGTTCGCCATCATCGCGGGCGACAGCGACTACTCGACGCTGGTCGCCAAACTGCGGGAATATGGCAAGTACACCATCGGCATCGGCCTGCGCCACGCGACCGGCGACCTGCTGGTAAAGAGCTGCGACGAGTTCTTGTTCTACGAGACGCTCGTGGGCCGCGAGCTAGGCGGCGCGGCGCTGGACGGCGCCCAGGCGCGCGAGCTGCTGGCGCGAGCGTTGCGCGCGCTCCAGCACCAGGGCGCGCTGCCGGTGTATGCCGCCAAGCTGAAGCAGACCATGCTCGCGCTCGACTCGACCTTCAGCGAAGCGAACCTCGGCCACGAGCATTTCGACGGCTTTCTCCGCGCGAATAGCGACCTGGCACAGACCGAGTACCGGAACAAGCTGCTCTACGTTGGGCTGGCGGACGGCGCGCTGAACAGCCGCGAATTCACCGGCAAAGATGGGCCGAGGTGGTCCGCGTCCGAGCCGGCGCCCGCGGGCGCGGCGCCTGGCGTAGTGCGCGACGGGGCGGCCTGGCCCGGCTCCATGCCGCTCTCGGAAGCCTACCGCCACCAGCTGCGGCGCTCCGAGCGCCTGGTCGTCGAGCCGACGCTGCGTCGGACGCTGCTGGGCGAGCTGCACGACGTGCTGAGCCGCGGGGATGCGGACCTCACGCTGAATCGCGCGGCCGAGATCCTCCGCTCGCGCGACGAGGCCACCAGCGCCCCACGGCCGAAAGGCCCCATTATCGAAGTCTGCAAGCTCGCGCTGCTCGGCGACGCGGTCACGCTGCGGCGGCCACGCGCCGGCCTGTCGTCGCCCGCGCTGCCGGCGGCCAACGGCGACGTGGAAGCCTTCCGCCGCGCGGCTGAATCCGTTTACGTGCAGAAGATCGCGGAGGCCGGCCTCGAGCTAGGCCATACGGACCTATCGTTGGTCCTGTTCGATACGGCGACAGAGGCGAGCGCCGTCGAGTCGATCCTCGGCGACTTGCGCGCGAGCGGGCGCCTGACCGAGCGCGAGGGTGGCCGCTTCGGTCCGCCCGAGGACTGGGCGGCGGTCTTGCAGCTCCCGACGTTGGCGAGCGCCGTCGCCGAGCTTGATGCTTGCGCCCTCACCACGGACGTGGTGTCGCCGGGCGCGGCGCGGGCCCTATTCGAGGCCGGCAACACGGTGCGGGGCACCAACTTCGCGCAGGCGTCGGAACGCTACTTGCGCGCCGCCCGCCTGCAGCTCGAAGCGATTCGCCGCGGCGCGCCGGGCGCGGGCCGCGAGGACTTCTGGTGGTACTTCGCCAACTTCCTCGCCACGCGCGCGGGCGCCGCGTTCTCCGAGGGCCGCTACCCGCTCGCGGTGCCCTATTACCTGGCCTTCTTCGCCCTGTTGCGCGAGGGTGAGCCGCTCTGGGACCAGGTGTTCAAGCTCGTCAACGTGATGCTCTCGTACTACTTCGCCACTGCCGCCAAGCAGGTGGGCATCTCGCCCGGCCGCAATCCGGGCTACACTCACCCCACGCTCATGGCCGTGCTCCTCCACAACCACCCGGAGCCGGCCGTGGCCGCCCGCTGGCACGAGCTAGCCGTCGAGCTGGCGCGCACGAACCCGGCGCTCGTCGAGCAGATGCTCGACTACGCCTCGCTGACGCCCGCCGACCCGATGCTGGTGAACCGGACGGCCACCGTGCTCCGGGAGCTGCTGAGCGATTGGTACGCGACGCCCGTGGCGGCCGAGGCTTGACCGGCCGCTCCGGTCCGCGTCGCCCGTCGCGCGAGGAGAGAGGCCCAGTGCCGTGGTGGCTGCCGTCGGGTTGCCGCGCCTTCGCGGTCGGCGCGCCACTGCTCGGCGTGGCGCTGCTCGCGCTCGCCTGCGCGACCCCGGCAGCGCCCGTTCCCGCGCCAGCGGCCACGTCGGCCCCCGGTGCGGGCGGCGCGGCAGCAGCAGCTAGCGCCGCCCCGGCGGCCGTGGCCACCGCGCCGCCGGCGCTCGCCCGCGTCCGACTCGGCACCCTGAGCCCGTCGTCAAGCGACGCCGGCTGGCTCATCGCGCAGGAGCGTGGCTATTTCCAGGAGCAGCGCATCGCGCTGGACACGACGCCGTTCACAACGGCGGCGGAGATGGTCCCGCCGCTGGGCGCGGGCCAGCTCGACGCGGGCGGCGGGGCACCGAGCGCCGGACTGTTCAACGCCGTTGCCCGCGGGATCGCCCTACGCATCGTCGCTGACAAGGGCGGCACCCAGCGGGGCTTCGGCTACACCTCGCTCCTGGTCCGCCGCGAACTTGTGGACGGCGGCGCGGTGCGCGGCCCGGCGGACCTGCGGAGCCGGAAGGTCGCGCTGCCCAATCTCGGCGGCGTCAGCCCCGAGGCCGCCCTCGATCGCCTGCTCCAGACGGTCGGCCTGAGCACGGCCGACGTGGACCTGACGGTCGTTCCCTTCCCGGACCAGCCGGCGGCGTTTGCCGGCGGCAGCGTCGACGCCGGCATGCTGATCGAGCCGTTCGTGACGCTGGCGCTGGAGCAGGGCACGGCGGCCACCCTGGCGCGGCAGGACGAGTGGTACCCGGAGCAGCAGGTCGCCACGATCATGTTCTCCGAGAGCTTCGCCAGCCAGCAGGCCGACGCAGGCCGGCGCTTCGTGCTGGCGTACCTGAAGGGCGTCCGCGAGTACAACGACGCCTTCGCCAAGCACGACGAGGCGAAGCGGCGCGAGGTCATCGACATTCTGGTGAAAACGACTGCTCTGAAGGACCGGGCGCTGTGGGAGCGTGTGGCCGTGCCCAGCTTGGACCCGAATGGCCAGGTCAACAAAGCGGCGCTGGAGCAGGACCAGCAGTACTACCTGCGCACGGGCAAGCAGCAAGACCACGCGGACCTGGACAAGATCGTCGACACGAGCTTCGCCGACTGGGCGGTGCAGCAGCTGGGGCGCTATTAGGGGCGGGACGGGCAGGTCGGCGGCTCGCGAAGCGGCAGATCCGCGGGCGCGGCCGGCTCCGCCAACGTGATGCGGGGGATGAGCGCGGGGTCGAAGTCGCGGACGCGCCCCGGCCCAAGCGCCGCCAGCGTGTCGCGGCAGCACTCCGCCGCCGCCAGCAGCCCGGCGACGTCCACGCCGAGGCACGCGGGGGCAAACGGCGTCAGATAGGCGATGCCCGACGCGAGCAGGCGCATCGCGCCCCGATAGTTGCCCCGCCGCTGATGGTGGAACGCGACGCCGACCTGCAGGACGCCCTGGTACAGGCGGCGCAGCGGCCCCGGCTCCGCGAGCCACAGCGCCTCCAACGTCTCGTGGCACTCGAAGAACGCGCCGCGATTGAATTCGCCGACGGCCACCCGCAGCTCTGGCGGCGGCGCGTCGGCGCACGAGCGGTGCGCCACGGCTTTCTGCTCCGTCAGCGCGAGTCGCCTCCATGCTGATGACCGCGGACGATCTCGCCGTCGGGCCACCGGACGGCGGCCGCGGCGCGGACCGCGCCCTGCCGGCCCGGCCGCCCGTCTGGTTGCCAGCCCCTCGTAATGGTATACTTTGCCACGTGCCGTGGGGGCGCCTCTGGCGCCCTCCGGATCCCAGGCCGGGTTAGCTCAGTGGTAGAGCGAGCGATTCGTAATCGCTAGGTCCAGGGTTCGAATCCCTGACTCGGCTCCGGAAGGCGAAGGCTGGCGGCTGCGCCAGCCTTTTTCATTGGCGGTAGAGGGCGTCGGCGTAGCCGCTGGCGCGCAGCCGCTCGACGATGGCGAGGTCCACGAACTCCTCGGGGCGCGCGGAGGCCGCGGCCGGCACGTCGCCCGCGCGGCTGTCGAGCTCCGCGGCGATAGCTGCGAGCGACGGGTACAGATCGCGCTGGAAGCGCCCCTTGTAGTATGCGTAGGTGTCCGCCAAGACCTCGCGGTCCTGGACGTCCGTGTAGCGGGCGATGGCCCCGTACGCCGCCTCGGGGTCGGTCTCGTAGCGGTGGACGCCGGCGATCACGGCGCGCAGCACCTTCTCCATCACCGCCGGCTCGTCCCGCAGGTACGGGCGCGTGGTGGTGACCGTGCTGCCGGGCGACGGCAGCCGCAAGCTCGTAATGTCGATGAGCAGGTTCAGCCCGAACCGCCGCACCTCCAGGCCCAGCGGCGGGCTGACGACGATGCCCTGCACGGTGCCAGCCTGCAGCGCGGCGACCGACTCGGGGTTGCCGCCCGTCTGGAGGATAGCCACGTCGCGTCCCGGCTCCAGCCCAGCGCGCCGCAGCGCCTCGCGCCCCGCCACGTCGCTGGAGGCGCCGTAGCGCGACACCCCTACCGCCTGCCCCCGCAGCGACTCGACGGTCGGGTAGGCGGACGCGCTGTACAGCGCCTGGTTGTGGTAGTTCGTCAGGGAGCCGACGATCACCTGGTCGCCGCCGTGCAGCACGGCATCGACGATCGCCGGCCCGCCGGCCATCGCCGCGACTACGTCGCGGTTCTGGAGCGCCGCGAGCATCGGCGTGCCAGCGGGAATCCGGACGAGCGTCGTGTCCAGCCCCTGCTCGCGGAACAGACCCGCCTCTTGCGCCAGCCACATCGGCGTCGTGCCGGCATTTGTCGTCGTGTACGCCAGCGCCACGGACCGCGGGGCGGCGGGAGCTGGCGCCGTCTCCACGGCCGGCACTCGCGACACCGCCGTCGGCGGCGCAGCGGCCGGGGCGCTAGGCTGAGGCGCCGCCGGACGGCAACCGGCCAGGAGCAGCGGCACCAGCAGCGCGGCGATGCCGGCGGCGTGGCGCGGTACGGCCAGACCACGCGCGGCACGCCGCCGGACCGCGGTAGCTGGCTCGGCGGCCGGCGGGGTCGGGCGCGTGCGCGCGGGGCACGTCACGCGGCGCCCGGCTGGAAGTCGAGCGCGACCGGGCCGGTGTACTCCAGGATGTACAGCCCGCCCCGGAAGCGGTCGACCGTGTAGAAGAGGCCGCGGTCATCCACGTAGACGTCGTTGAGCTGGATTGCGCCGGCCGGCGAGTCGGGCGGGGGCTCGGGGATGTAGTAGCCGATCTCGCGGGGCTGGTCGGCGTCGCGCACGTCGTAGAGCCGCATGCCGCCGGCGAAGAACGTGCCCACGACGAAGCTCTCGGACACGCCGCACCCCGGCAGGGGCATGATCTCGTGGACGTTGTGGGCGCCGAAGCGGCCGCCACGGCGGCACAGCTCGTCGCGGTTGGGCGGGTCCGGCAAGACGGCACGGAACCGGGGCCGCGTCTCGTCGCTCACGTCCACCAGCCGGATGAGCTTGGGGGCGTCGGCGCCGGCCGGCAGCACCGACTCCTCGCTGAGCACGAGGAGGTCGCGGCCCGGTAGGGGCGTGGCAGTGTGCGCGTAGCCCGGCAGCTCGGGCGGGTGCTGTAGCCGGCCGACGAGGCGCGGCGCCGTCGGGTCGGCGATGTCGAGCACGAGCACGCCGCCGTCGATGTAGCCCAGGTAGACGCGGTCAGGGCGGGCGGGCAGCACGTTGGCGTTGTGCATCCGCACGCCGTTGTCGCGCGGCTTGCGCCGCGGGGCGATCGGCGGCGCCGCGTCGCCCTGGCGCGTGCCGGGCAACCACCAGCGTCCCACCTCGCGCGGCTGCTCGGGGTCCGACACGTCGACGATCATGTAGAACTGGTCGTCGGGCGGCGCCGTTGGAACGAAGTCGGGGGCGCCCGTCGAGATGTGGGCGTACTTGCCGTCCACGCACCAGACGAAGTGCACGCCGCGCGACACGCCGCCGCCCGTGTTGAAGAACGCCAGCTGGCGCGGCGCCGCGGGGTCGCTCACGTCGTACAGCCAGAGGCCCGCCGGCTCGTCGCCGGCGCGGGCCACCTGCCGGGCCACGAGCAGTAGATCACCCACCACCGCTAGCGAGTTGCCGCGCACGCGCGGGTGCTCGACCGGCAGCTGGCAGAGCAGCGCGGGCTGCCGCGGGTCGGTCACGTCGAGGATGCTGACGGCCTGGGGCGCGGACTCGTGGGCGACATAGAAGATCCGGCGGCCGTCGGGCCGCCGCTGCAACACGAGCCCTTCCCCGCCGTTGCCAGCGCCGGCCAGGTCGTGGTGAGCCAGCAGCGCGAAGTCGCGCGCCTCCGCAGGCATCGGCCGCCTCCGTCGGTGAGAATGGCCCATTGTACGAACGGCCCGCGCCGACGAACAAGCGGGCAGGCGGCGCGCCGTGCGGCGCACTGCCGGCCGCGCCTTCGGCCCGCCGGCCAGGAGCGCCAGCGGGACGCGACGGAGCTGGCGTTGTCGGCCATGACGCCGGCTGCTACAATTTGCGCGGCCGCCCCCGGGCCGTCGTCCCCCCTTCGGAGGAGTCGTGTCGCGAGCGCCCGCGCCCGCCGCTGCCGTGCGCTTCCCAGCCCTGTATGCGCCCGCCTTTCGGCTCTACTGGGTGACCTCTACCGTCGCCATGCTGGGCGACAACATCGAGCACGTGATCGGCTACTGGCTGCTGTGGGGGCTGACCCATTCGCCGTTCTGGCTGGGCTACGCGGTGTTCGCGCACTGGTTTCCGTTCCTCCTCTTCTCGCTGCACGCGGGGGCGTGGGCGGACCGCTTCGACAACCGCTATCTGCTGCAGGCGAACCAGGCGTGCCTGGTCATCTGCTCGGGAGCGCTGGGGCTGCTGGCGGTGACCGGACAGCTGCAGCTCTGGCACATGATCGTGCTGCTGCTGCTCCACGGCTTCGCCGGCGTGATCCAGATGCCGAGCAGCCAGGTGCTGGTCTACGATCTGGTCGGCAAGGACAGCCTGCCGAACGCGCTCAGCCTGGCGGCGAGCAGTCGCTACGTGTCCCAGTTTCTCGGGCCGATGATCGGGACCTGGCTGCTGACGACCTTCGGCGCGGGCGGTGGCCTGCTGGCGAACCTCGTGTTCTACGCGCCCCTGACGGTGGCGCTATTCGCGCTGCACCCGGTCCGCACGGCGCAGCCGGTCCCGCGCGCGACAAACTGGCGCGGCATTGTCGAGGGCGTGCGCTTCGTGCGCCGCCATCGGGCGATCCTCGGGCTAACGCTGCTGGCGGCCATCCCGGGCGGGCTGCTGGGCTTCGGCTACCAGGCGCTGATGCCGGCGCTGGCCGAGGAGCTTGGCTCGGGCGAGCGCGGCTTCGGCCTGCTGCTGTCGGCCAACGGGATCGGCGCGATCACCGGCGCGATCGTGCTCGGCTACGCCGGCCGGGTCGGGGGCCGCGGGCGGGCGGTCTGCCTGGCCACGCTCGCGTGGGCGGCGCTGCTCGTGCTATTCGCCCTGCTCCCGTGGTTCTGGCTCGCGCTCGTCGTGCTGCTGCTCGTGGGCGCGGCTAGCATCATCGCCAACGCGCTCACGCAGACGCTCGTGCAGGCGCTCTCGCCGGACGACCTGCGCGGCCGTATCATGGGAGTGTACGCGGCCGCGGTGTTTGGGCCGCGGGCCGTCAGTGGGCTGCTGCTGGGCGCGCTGGCCACCGCGCTCGGGGCGCACGCGGCCGTCGGCGCCCTGGCCGGGCTGATCGTCGCCGTGGTCCTGGCGCTCGTCGCCGCGCTGCCCACTCTACGCACGCTCGATTGAGAGGGCCGGCAGCCAAGGCGCCTTGCAGGCCCCTTGCCCCGGCTGGCCGACGAAGGAGGTTCCCTTGGCGCGCGCGTTGCGCGAGTTTCTCACGCTGCTGGACGAGCGCTACCCCGACCAGCTGGTGCGCGTGGCGCGCGCGGTGGAGCCGGCCAACTTCGACGTGACGGCGATCCTCCAGCACCTGGAGAACCGCGGCCGTTACCCGCTGGTGTGGTTCGAGCAGCCCCGCAACCTCCATGGCGCCGTCGCCCGCTTTCCGTTGATCTCGAACGTCTACGCCACCCGCGAACGCTGCGCCATCGCGCTCGGCCTGGACCCGAGCGACGCGATGCTGGGCCTGAGCCTGGAGTACGCCCGCCGCGAGGAGCGCTCCGTGCCGCCCGTGGTGGTGGGACCGTCGGAGGCGCCGGTGAAGGAGTGGGTGCAGACGGGCGAGGCCGCCGACCTGCGGCAGCTCCCGCTCGTGTGGCACCACGAGATGGACCCCGCCCCCTACATCGACATGGCCGTCGCCATGCGCGACCCAGAGAGCGGCGCCTACAACGTGGCGTTCTTGCGGACGATGTACAAGGCGCCGCGGCGCCTCGGCCTGCACATGTCGCCGCGCCACAACTGGCAGATCGCTCGCAAGCACGAGCGCCAGGGCGAGCCGACGCCGTGCGTGCTGGTCGTCAGCCACCATCCGGCGTTCTATCTCGGCGCGCTCAACGTCTCCCCCTATGGCCGCGACGACTACGGCGTGGTCGGCTCGCTCATGGACGAGCCGCTGCGCCTGGTGCCATCGGAGACGTGGGGCGACCGCTTCATGGTGCCCGCCGACGCCGAGCTGGTCATCGAGGGCGAGGTGCCGGCCGGGGTGCGCGAGGTGGAGGGGCCGTTCGGCGAATTCACCGGGTACTACGGCCCGCAGCGCGTCCGCTGGGTGATCGACGTGAAGGCGATCAGCGGCCGGCACGACGCGATCTTCCAGGATATCTTCGTCGGCCACCGCGACGTGTGGACGATGGGGAGCTTCCCCAAGGAGGGCAGCATCTACAACCGCATCAAGGGCGTGGTCCCCGGCGTGCGCGGCGTCCACCTGCCCATCTCGGCGACCGGTCGCTACCACTGCTACATCAGCCTCGACAAGCGCGTGGACGGCGAGAGCAAGCAGGCGGCGCTCATCGCCCTGGGCGAGTGCGACTTCGTCAAGCATGTCGTCGTGGTGGACGCGGACATCGATCCGTATGACGAAGAGCAAGTTCTGTGGGCCATCGCCACGCGCGTCCAGGCCGACCGCGACGTGGACGTGATCCGCAACTGCAAGGGCAACACGCTCGACCCGTCGCAAGAAGACGACGTGATGAGCGCCAAGATGATCATCGACGCCACGAAGCCGGTGAGCCGGCCGTACGAGGAGCGCGTGCGCGTGCCCGCGGCCGCGCTGGAGCGCATCGACCTCGACGCCTACCTCGCGCCCCAGTCGCTCCCCGCCGAGGCCGCCGGGCGCTAGGCTACGCCGGCCGCCGAGCTAACGCGCCCGGCCGTGCCGACGGCGAAAACGGTCAGGCCCCCCTTGCATCTCGCGGGCAAATGCGCGAAGATGGGGCACCCCGTCCATCCACGTGACCCACGCGAGGGAGCGCCGTGCGGTTATCCATGCGCCCTCCAGCCAGCGGCCGAGGCCTGGGCGGGCGCGCGCTGTGGGCGGCGCTGCTAGCGGCGCTCCTGCTGCTGCCGCCCGCGTCGCAGGCGACCGCCCCGGCCGTGGCGCTGGACCTGCTGGCAGGCCCACTGACGCAGGCGGACGAGGCAGACCGCGTCGCGCCGACCGCCGACCCTGCCAGCCTGCGCCTGCGCGACCAGCGAATCCGCGGCCGCCTGGTCTGGTCACAGGCCGGCGTGCCGGACCAGCAGATCGAGTGGGCCGTGCGCGCCTGGGACGCGACGGTCGCCGCGCTCCCGGCCGCCGGGCTGGCCGCGCCGGGCGACCCGCTGGCGCTCTACCTGTTCGCCGACGGCGACGCGTTTCGCCACCTGACGAGCGAGCTAACCGGCCTGCCGCTCAGCGCCATCCACGGGTTCGAGGGCGGTCGCTCGTACGCGGCCGGCCCGCCCCGCGGCGTTTACGTGAACGCGGGCGCCATCGCGTCCGCGGCCCAGGCGGCGCGGCTCGTCGCGCACGAGCTGGTCCACCTGGCCGAACGCGACGCCATTGGGAACCGCACGGTTCCCCGCTGGTTCAGCGAGGGGCTGGCCGAGCGCGTCGCACAGCGGGTGATGGCCAGTGTCGACGCCGATGCGGCAGCCGAGCGGCTCTGGCGGCGCGCGGCGGTCGTCGCCTCGGCGCTTCACCACAACGTCGCCTATCCGCCGAGCGCGCTGGCCACGCCGGTCCAGTGGAACGACGCCGCGGCCGCGGGGCAGGATCGGCTCATCTATGCGGAGGCGCTACTGACGGTCGATTGGCTGCTGGAGCGCGGCGGGCCCGGCGCGGCCGGCCGGGTGCTCGCGGCGGTGGCCAGCGACAAGCCGTTCGCCGCCGCGCTCGACGACGTGACCGGAATCCGCGTCACCGCGCTCGACGCGAGCATTGACGCGGCGCTGCGCGCCGACCTCCTGCCCCGCTTTCCGGTCGGCATCCACGTCTTCGCCCCGGCCGGGCCGCCCGGGACGCGGTTCCAGTTCGCGGCGGTCGGCGTGCCGCCCCACGAGGTGCTCAGCCGGGAATTCGTCCGGGAGGACGGCCACCCGGCCCGCGACTCCGGCCCGCCGGCCGTCGCCGGCCCGGTCGGCAGCGCCTACTGGACCTTCCAAACGCGCCCCGACTCGGAGCCAGCGACGTGGTGGGTGACCGTCCAGGGCGACCACGGCACCTCGGCGCGCCTGTCGTTCCGCGTCACGCCGGCTGGCGACGCCCCGGCTGGCCCGTAGACGTAGCGCCAGCGCGCCCGCGCCGTATCTCCACAATCTCTCCACAGTTTCCTGCTCCCAGGCCCGCCTTTTCTTATGGTGGTCTTAACGCGCGCTGTTATCCTTGGCGCTAGTGCAGGCGGGCCTGCACCGGCCGCCGGTCACTGCTGGCGAGCCAGCGCGGCAGCTTCGGCCGCTAATTTCGACGGAGGATTGACCCTGATGATACGACGGTTGGCGATTGGGACGATTGCCGCGGCGGCGCTGCTCGGCGCGGGCTTCAGCGGCCAGGCTCAGGCGCAGACGCAGACCTGCGCGACCTGGATTACCAACGGCGCGTGCGGCGAGAGCCACTTCAACCAGGCCCCGGACCCGAGCGACCCGCGCCCAGCGATGCAGATCGCCGGCCAGGCGCAGCTGCCGCCGGCCGCCGCGCAGGCGGCCACCGGCTCGGCCTCGCAGGCCGGCCCGCAGGCCGACAGCCAGCCGGCCGGCGAGGAGTAGGCTCCTCCCTGGCTCTCGGACCCGCGACACAGACGCGCTCGCCAGGTTTGGCGAGCGCGTCTTTACGCGTCCGCCCGCTATGCTACACTGCAAGCGAGCGTCGCATGACCGCCGGCTGAACGGCATCGTGCCCTCACGCCACCTCTCGGACCCGTTGAGCTCACGCGCGAGGCCTGCCGATGGCGCGCATCTTCTGGGTGACTTGCCCCAAGTGCCGCGGCCGCTTCTATTGCCACTACAACGACCTGCGGCACACCGCCTGGCAGCTGCACTGCCCATACTGCCAGCACCGCTTCGCGCAGGACGACAGCCCCGAGATCGTCGAGTAGCGCCGGCCGTGCGGGGGCGGCGGAGCCGGCGTGCGGCTGCCCGACGCTTGACGACGCCCCCCGCCTGCGCCACAATCCGCGCCAGTTGCAGTTTCTGTCAAGGGAGTACCGATGCCGAAGGACTTGTCGGGGTTCATCAGCCGGATCAGCGCGGAGTTTCCCGACCAGGTGGTCACGATCCGCCGCCCGGTCCGCGCCAGCGAGTACGAGGTGACCGCCATCCTGCAACACCTCGAT